>Ga0256826_1000672_pt1 | contig 20907 bp, 19 predicted proteins | sample CV79metaG_FD_185975 | JGI IMG/M metagenome (GOLD analysis project Ga0256826, IMG submission 185975) | Hydrothermal vent microbial communities from East Pacific Rise, Pacific Ocean - CV79 | ecosystem: Environmental > Aquatic > Marine > Hydrothermal vents | place: Pacific Ocean: East Pacific Rise...
AGAGGCTAAATCTGTTCTTTTCAAAGCTCAAGAAGACTTTGAAGCAATTCTTGTAGAGACAACCGAATAATGCATAAGTTTCTACTGCTCATAGCTTTTTTAGGTCTACTAAATGCAGATGATGAGAGTGTAAAATTAGTACTCGATTTAACCACTAGTAGTGTTGAGCAGTTTGATAAAAATATACTTCAAAGCATAGCTTACAATAAAACACACTATGCAAACTCTTTAAAAGAGCTTGAAGTGGCTGTTGTAATTCATGGTGAAGCATATAGGTTTTTTGTAAAAGATTTACAAGGAAGCTCTTTTAAAAATGATAAGGCACTCTCTAAAGTTTACCCGGACTTAAAAAAACGAATTGCTACTATGTCGGATATCTATGATGTTGAGTTTTTAATGTGTAGAGCTGCCCTAAATCGCTATAATCTTCAGGAAAAAGATATCGTAGAGTTTGTGAGAATCATACCAAATGCTACAATAGGACTTATAGATAAACAAAATGAAGGCTTTGCTTATCTTCCTGTCTCTAACTAGAAATATACCCTTTTATTTATCACATTTTATTTATAAAACTACACAAAAACTACACATATCTTATGTTATAATTTCCCTAAATAATATGAAGATCATAATCTTCATAAAGTCTTCATATTTAACATATAAAATGTTTCTATTAATTAATAAAGGAAATTTATGAAAAAACTAGTATTGCTTTTAATAACAACTACTATATTGCTAGCTGCACCAAAATTTTTAATGCCTGATGAAGCATTTAAACCTCATGCTAGCTTAAATGAGAAGATGCAAATAGAAGCTAGTGTAGAAATAGCTAAAGATATCTATCTTTATGAAAATAAACTATCATTAGAAATCATCAACTCTAGTGGTGTGAGTATCAAAAATATTAAAGCTCCTAAAGCCGTTGATCATCATGGTGACATGGTATTTCTTTCAACACCTTCTTTTGTAGTTGATTTGAAAAAAGAAGATGGTGTGAGTGGTATGCAAGAGATTAACTTTAAACTCTCTTACCAAGGATGTTCAGAACAAGGTCTCTGTTATGAACCATATGAAAAAGAGTACACTTTTAGTGTAGATACATCGCTCCTTAGTGCTTCCATTGAAGAGAAAGAACTTAAAACACTTCCTATCTCTTCTTCAACACAAGAATCTCTAGAGCAGAAGAAACCAGAAGTCGAAGAAAAATCAGAGATGGACTCTATTGCAGATACTATTAGCTCTGGAAATATAGCGATTATCTTAGTGACATTTTTAGGATTTGGACTTCTTTTAGCGATGACACCTTGTGTTTTTCCTATGATTCCTATTATCTCTGGGCTTATTATCTCTCAAGGTGAAGGGCTAACAACTAGAAAAGCCTTTATGCTCTCTGTTGTTTATGTTCTTGCGATGAGTGTTGCCTATACAATAGCAGGTGTTTTAGCTGGTCTTTTTGGAGCTAATCTTCAAGCAGCACTTCAAACACCGTGGGTTATCTACTCATTCTCTTTTGTATTTGTAGCACTTGCATTTAGTATGTTTGGTTTTTATGAGCTTAAACTTCCTGACTCTTTTGTAAGTAAGGTAAGTAAATCTGGAAACTCTTCGGGTTATATAGGTGTAGCTATTATGGGATTTCTATCGGCCCTTATAGTTGGTCCTTGTGTAGCGGCCCCACTTGCTGGTGCTCTTGTATATATTGGTCAGACTGGTGATGCAGTCCTTGGTGGAATGGCTCTGTTTGCTATGAGTATAGGTATGGGAATTCCACTTATAGTTGTGGGTGTAAGTGCTGGTAAGTTTATGCCTAAACCGGGTGGCTGGATGACTATGGTTACAGCTATCTTTGGTGTGATGATGCTTGGTGTTGCTATATGGATGTTAGAACGCATAGTTGATGCTAGTGTTACGATGGCACTCTATGGAATGCTTGGTCTTGGTTTTGCTATCTACCTTGGTGCCTTAGAAAAAGAGACACATATCTTTAAAAAGAGTGTAGCACTTATACTCTTTATATACTCAGTGGCTCTTTTAGTCGGAGTGCTTGCGGGCTCAACTAGTATGAGTAAACCTTTAGGATTTTTAAAGTCAAACGCGGTAGTAACTACTGTCGCATCTGCACAAGTAGAGCATAAAGAGTTTATAAAAATCACCTCTATAGAGGAGCTCAATACACTCTTAGCGAAAAACAAGGGTAAAAAAGTCATCTTAGACTTTTATGCTGATTGGTGTACGGCTTGTAAAGAGCTTGAAGAGGTGACTTTCTCAAATGCGGAGGTTAAGAGTAAAATGGACTCATTTATTCTTATTCAAGCCGATGTAACAGCTAACACAGAGATTGAGAAAGCCTTAAGTGATAAGTTCGGTGTTTTTGGACCTCCAACACTTATCTTTTTCGATGAGAATTCGAAGGTGATGGGTGCTAAAACTATTATAGGTTTTATAGAACCAGAACCATTTTTAAAACATTTAGATAGCCTTTAAGGAGCAACCCGTGAAAAAATTAATACTGATATTTACTCTTTTAACTACACTTCTCTGTGCCGGTGAAATAAAATGGGTAGACTTTGATGATGCTATAGAGATGGCACAAAAAAATAACAAGACTCTTTTAGTGATGCTTTCTCGAGAGGGTTGTCCAGCCTGTGAGTATATGGAAGATATAGTCTTTACAAATGATGAAGTTCTTAAAATCGTGAATAAAGATTTCATCCCTGTTCATATTGATATCTATAAAGGTTTTGTTCCAGATGATTTAACTTACATAGGAACACCAACTTTTCACTTTGTAGACAAAAATGAGAAGAGCATAGATACTCTTGTAGGTGGAAAAAATGCGAAGACTTTTATGGAGAAGCTAAACGCGGTTATAGCTAACCGCTAGTATTAGCTCTTTGAAATTTACATTAGACTTCTTGCATAACCTAGATCCCCAGTCAAGCTGAGGAAGACAGAAACTCGACAACTTCGTCACTCTCAGCTTGACTGGGAGTCTAGTTTCTTATATGCCTATTACTTATAATTTTCGCCACACTTTTAGAACTGCCATGTTTTAGATACTCCCTAAGTGTTTTAGAGTCCTCTAAAAAGTGCTCTCTATCATACTCCTTATATTGTGTCAGTAGATTAGCAACTGTTACCTCTTCTTGAATAAACTCTGGGTGCATAACTCTTCCCTGCATCTTAGAAAACATTATATTTGCAAGCCCAATATGCTCTATTTTTACAATCTTTTTAGCGATGAAGTAGTCAAAAGGTTTGGCAATATAACTCAAGATAAAAGGTATACCAATAAGTGAAGCCTCAAGTGTAGCCGTTCCACTACATATAAAGGCAAAGTCAGACTCTAAAAGAGTTTGATGTGCATCATGTCGTATCTCAAATCTTGATAAGTCTCCATAAAGAGAAGTAACTTCCTCTTGTGTAAAATACTCTGGAATAACTATAATCGCCTTAATATTCAAGTAGGCTATAAGTTTATGGAAAATAGGCATAAGTTTACTGATCTCACCCTTGCGACTTCCCGGCATAAAGACTATACTTTTCACCTCTGCATTTAACTCGCTTTTAAACTCACTTATCTGATCAAGAAGAGGGTGCCCAACATACTCTATAGGTGCCTCTTTTGAGTAGTAGGAGCTCTCAAAGGGTAAAATTGAGCAGAGGTGGTCTATAGTCTTCTCTAGAACAGGAATACGTTTTTTCTTCCATGCCCAAGCCTGAGGTAAAATATAGTAGATTATCTCTTTGTTAGGGTATCTTTTTTTGATCTTTTTAGCGAGTGGCAGGTTAAAACCAGAGGAGTCAATAAGTAAAATTTTATCTGCTTGCAGGGCTAAGTCAACCATCTGAGCATTGAGTTTAAAGAAAAATCGTAGCTTCTTTAAAGCATCCACAAAACCCATAATAGAGAGACTTCTTAAGTCAATAATAGGCTCCCCAAGAGAGTTGTCAAATATACCGATAAACTCTACATCACTACTTAACTCTTTTTTGAGAGATTTTAGATGTATATTTGCTGAGTGCTCAAGAGCTGATACTAATATTTTCATGATCCACCATCTCCATGTTCTTTATAAGAGTCATAATATCGTTCACCGGAATCTTTATACTGCATAAAAAGCTAGTTAAAAAAAGAAAAGGTAAAATCAAACGCAACTCTAAGCCTTATTTATTTATAATACAAGCATTATATCTAAGGTGGTGTTAAATGCTTATATCAAACGCGGTTGTTTGTGATATTAATGGTGAGAGAGAGCTTGATGTTCGTGTTGAGAACGGTATAGTTGTAGAGATGGGTGAGAATCTTAGTGACTCTGAGATTATTGATGCAAAGGGTGCGTATCTTCTTCCTTCACTTGTTGATACAAATGTAAGACTTCAAGACTCTAATTTAAATGCAAACAATATTAAAGCTATTTCAGATGCAGCACTCAAAGGTGGAGTGGGGCATATAGTTCTAAACGCGGACTCTACTCCAGCCATAGATAATGAGATAGTTTTAGAGTTTGCACAACACTCACTGAGCTCTCTAGAGGGTGCAAGTGTTGAGTTGATGTTAAATACCCTTCAAGAGGATGCTACCCTTAGTAATATTGCGATTTTACTTAAACGCGGTGCTATCGCTCCCTATATGAGTACAATTGCAAAGAATGATGTAGCTATAAAAATCGCTGAGTATGTTCAGATGTATGGTGTGACACTTTTTTGTAAGGCGGAAGATAACTCACTTAAAAATAGCGGTGTTATGCTTGATGGTGATGTAAGTTCACAACTAGGACTTGCTGGAATTCCAGACTTAAGTGAGGTTCTGCATGTCTCTCGTATGATTGAGATAGCAAGACATTTTAAAATTAAAATTCTCTTTAAGTCAATAGCATCACCGCGTTCAATCTACCTCATAAATAAGGCAAAAGAGGATGGTGTGGCTGTAAGTTGTGAAGTCTCTATTCACCATCTTGTATGCTCTGATAAATCGTGTGAAGATTTTAACACAACTGCAAAACTTGATCCGGCATTAGCAAGTCAGAGTGATATGAAACTACTTCAAATTGCTCTTAAAAATAACCAAATTGACTCGCTTACAGCCCTGCATCAGCCAAACTCACCCGTAAACAAAGAGGTAGCCTTTTTTGATGCAGCTTATGGCTGTGAGGCTATCAGCGAAGCACTCCCTCTCTACTATACGAAACTTGTTAAAAGTGGTTTTATCAGTATGAGTGATTTAGTCAGACTAACTGTTGCTAATCCTGCAAAATCTATAAACAGAGAGTATGGAACCATAGAAGTTGGAAAAGCTTTAAACGCGGTGCTATTTGATATAAATGAGAAACTCAGTATAAACAATAAACAGTCACTCTATAATGGTGAGACATTGAGTGGAAAAATTATTAAAAATTTTAAAGGATAAAGAGTGGCAGATATATCAAGAAGAGGTTTTTTAAAAGGTGCCTTGGCAATAAGTGCTATACCCATAGTATCAGCTGCAAGTGAGACAAAAGAGACTTTAAAGTTTATCCATATAACAGACTCACACATGGATTTGGCTGATAAAGAGAGTGTTGATGCAATGAAGTTGATGGTAGAGTTTGTAAACGCGGAGTATAAAGATCTAGACTTCGTTCTCTTTGGAGGTGATAACTTTAATAACAATGTTGTAGGAAATGGAGATGCCCTAGAGTTTAAAGATATTATAGATGGACTTCACTGCCCCTCTTATGTAGTTCGTGGAAACAAAGAGTCTAATCCCAATCCAAATGATGCTATAAAACTAGATGAGTTCAAAAAAATATTTATGAGTGATAAAAATTTACTAGTAAATGGTAAAGATTGGCTCTTAAATATAAAAGGGTATCAGCTCTTAGGACTTGATAGCTGTATAGAAAATGCGAACAATGGTGTCTACACAGAGGAGACTCTAAAATTTGCTCAGAGTACACTAAAGAGCAGTAAACCAACTCTTATATTAAATCATCACCCCTACACAAACTACTGGAACTCAACAGATAAAAAAGATATTCATAAGTATGTTCTTAATAACACAGCAGAAGTGCAAAAGAGACTCTTTGCTTATGATAACCTCATACTAACCCTCTCAGGACATAAACATATAGACTCAGTAAAAGAGTTACATGGCACAAAAATGATAGTAACTCGCGGTTTTATAAGACCACTAGACCTAGATATGTTTCCTATGAGATATGTTGAAATAACAGATTCTAAAGTAAGTGAAAAACTGATTTACACCTCATAAGTTTTTCCAGCACTCGTTCCCATGCTCCGCATGGGAAAGCATATATATTATTTGAATTTACTATGTATTACCAAGCTAGAGTTTAGTAATGAGAAAGCTAGATTTTTCTATTTTTGTGTTGTTGTAATTTTATGATATAATTGCAATCAGTTGGGACAATTAGAGAGCTGAGAACTCTCTAAAAGCTTTTAATATAATCTTAATTCTAAGAGAACTAAAATTATAACAATTACGAAGGTAAGTCGCATTGTTACTCCTTTAGATTAAAGGCTGACCCTGTCCCACCTAACTCCTCACAATACTTTAACAATCATAATCGCCAACTGATAAATAATTTTACATAGATTTTTCAAATAAACTTAAAAGTATTGCATTTTGTCATACTTCACCCATTCTTAGTGAGGTTAATACCACACATTTGAGTTATTTCAAAGTTTATCTGAATGGGAATTGATTTAGTTACTTAGATCTTGATGCAGTAGCGTATGCAGGTCGTTTCTTCACCTTTTATTGCTTTTATGTTGTTGGGGTTTTGTATGCATTCCCATCGGGACGATGGGAACGAGCAACCTTTTATTGCTTTTATGTTGTTGGGGTTTTGTATGCATTCCCATCGGGACGATGGGAACGAGCAATAATTTTATATAGATTTTTCTAGTTCCCATGCTCTGCATGGGAATTGATTTACTTATGTCTTTATGCGGTAGCATATGCGGGTCGTTTCTTCACCTTTTGTTGCTTTTATGTTGTTGGGATTTTGTATGCATTCCCATCGGGACGATGGGAACGAGTGAGTACTACACCTCACTTTTTTCCATGGAAATAAATCAACACTTTTCTACATAAAGACTACACACATACAAGCTATAATTTTGTCATTAAAAGGATTGAAAAATGATAGTAGAAATAGTATTTGCCGCGGGTTGTTTTTGGGGTGTTGAGAAACACTTTGAAGGACTTGATGGTGTAGTAAAAGCAGAGTCTGGTTATGTTGGTGGGAACTATGAAGATCCAACTTATAAAAAGGTACTTAAATACAGACGACTCAAAAATGGCTCTAAAATTGTAAACTATACAGAGGGTGTTAAAGTAACTTTTGATACTGATAAAACAGATGCCACAACACTTATAAAATCTTTTTGGGAGCTTCACGACCCAACACAGCTAAACCGACAGGGGAATGATAGAGGTAATAACTACAGAAGTGCTATCTTTTATACAAACAAAAACCAAGAAAAAGTAGCTAAAAATACAAAGATTGACTATCAAAACCTGCTTATAAAAAATGGATATGGAAAGATACTCACAGAGATAAAACCACTCAAAAAGTTTTACAACGCAGAGGCTTATCACCAAGACTACTTAGCTAATAACCCACGAGGTTACTGTCCAAACCATGCAACTGGAGTGAAGTTTAAAAAAGAGGATAAAAAACAAGATATTACGACACCTCTTGGTGGAAAAGAGATCCTAGTGATAACTTCGCCTTCATACTGCCCCTACTGTGAAAAGTTTAAAGAGGATGTGAGTTCAAAGTATAGAGGAACTATTCCGATGAGAACAGTTCTGGCGAGTTCACTCAAGGGCTTTAGTATTAAAACAGAACTCTTTGCGACTCCAAGTATACTTTTTATTGAAGATGGCAAAGAGAGCTTTGCAAATGTTGGATATATGAGTTCTAAGGAGTTTTACAGAGCTCTTGGTGATTTTAAACTAGGGAAGAACTCTGAGAGTTACAATGTTGCATTTAACGAGGGAACTGATGGAAGATACTGTAAGCAGTATGATATCTTCAAAGATACACCAGATGGAGTTTTTGTGGATAAACTGAGTGGGGAAGTTCTTTTTGACACAAGAGATCGCTTTCACTCAGGAACTGGTTGGCTTAGTTTTTACAAGTCGGCAGATGGCTCGACAATAGAAAAAGAGGACAATAGATGGGGAATGAAAAGAGTAGAAATCATTGCAAAAAAAAGTGGGATTCATTTGGGTCATGTTTTTCCTCGTAAAGATGGACGAAGGAGATTCTGCATAAATGCGACAGTTCTGGAGTTTGTGCCTAGAGCTGAAGTGAAGTAAATATATTATTAACCATTAAGGAATATTTTAAAGACATTTTATTATAATTGAGTTATGAAAATTATAATTTTAGATGATTCTTTAACTGTTAGAATGATAATAGAATCTTTTTTAGAAAACTTGGGAGTTACAAGTGATGAGTTGTTCTCTTTTGAAAATGGCTATGAAGCACTAGACCATATAAAACAGTATGGTGCGGATATGGTTTTTAGTGATATTAACATGCCTTACATGAACGGTTATGAGTTTGCTGAAATTCTTTTTAAAATGCATGACTCCTTAAAGAGTGTATTTTTTGCTATTAGTGGAGAAGAGGGGCATGAGGGTTTTGTGAAAATGAAAGATAATGGTGTCCGAAGATTTTTAAAAAAGCCTATAAAAGTAGAACATTTTAACCACTTTGTAAGACCTGAGATTTTAAAACTTCGACTCGCAGAACTTAGTTAAGACTAAGCTCTCTTTGCATAAAACTCTTTTTTGTACTCTGTAAACCTATCTTCTAAAATAGCTTCACGAACCTCTCTCATAAGATTTAAGTAGTAGTGGAGATTGTGTAGCGTTGCAAGTCTAAAGTAGCTTATCTCTCTAGCACGGAAGAGGTGGTTTAGGTAAGAGCGTGAATATCTTTGACAAGTAAGACATTTACACTCAGGGTCTATTGGATTCTCATCCTCTTTAAACTTCGCACCCTTGATGTTTATACGACCAAAAGAGGTGAAAAGAGTTCCATTTCTTGCATTACGAGTTGGCATAACACAGTCAAACATATCAACACCGCGTTCAATGTTCTCTATAAGGTCTTCAGGCGTTCCCACACCCATAAGGTAACGCGGTTTATCTGTTGGCATGTACTGTACAGTATGCTCAACTGTGTCATACATCTCGTTATTTAACTCACCGACTGAAAGCCCACCAATAGCGAAACCATCATAATCCATAGCACACAACTCAGTAGCACTCTTAGTACGAAAGGCCCTGTCTGTCCCACCTTGAATAATTGCAAAAATATTCTGCTCTGTATTTATCCCTTTTTTCTGGTTGTCTCTAAAGTAGTCAATAGACTCCTGTGCCCAAGCAGTAGTTCGCTCAATACTGAGTTTTATACGCTCCTGAGTTGCAGGAAGTGCCACTAAATCATCGAGTATCATCATAATATCTGAACCTAAGTTCGTTTGAATATCTATAACACCTTTTGGAGTAAAAAAGTGTTTTGAGCCATCTATGTGAGAGCGAAATTCTATACCATTCTCTTTAGGTTTGGAGATGTCAGAGAGACTAAAGGCCTGAAAGCCTCCACTATCTGTTAAAAAGCTTTTAGGGTAGGTTGTAAACTTATGAAGTTTCCCCATTTTAGCTACTGTTTTATCACCTGGTCGTAGGTACATATGGTAAGTGTTTGCTAAGATTATTTCAGCCCCTAAAACATTTAAAACATCATCCATATCAAGAGCTTTAACACTCCCAAGAGTTCCAACAGGCATAAAGACCGGTGTTTTTATAGTTGAGTGAGCTGTTTTTATTGTACAAGCACGAGCCTTGCCACTTGTTTTTTCTAAGGTAAATTCCATAAAAGAGTATTCCACATAATTAATTTTTGCAATTATAACATTTTAATGAAGTAGATAATCAGCACTATAAGTGAATCCAAAAAAGATTGGTTGATGTAGAATATATATGAGTAGTGAGTGTTTACCTAGAAAACCTAGTGAGTGAGTAAGTTTGTTCTCTTTTAAAGGGAAGAGATAGAGTCTCTTTTTTGCTATAAATATTCCAATCAAAAGCACTCCAAACCAAGGTGTGAAAGAGACTAAATCCTCTGTATATTTTGGTAAATTAAGTGAAGTTTGTAAGACTTCATAAAGCCAGTGCATATTTATGAAACCTGAAATATAAAGAGCAATGATTGCAGTTCCTAAAAAGAGATTTAACCATATAAATCTTATAAAAAGAAGGCCAAAAACAGAAGCAAATGCGATAAAGTGTAGAACTCCAAAGTATATCCATGTTTTAGGAAAGGTAAAATAGCTTGCAAGAGAGACAAGTAGAGCTAGAGAAATAAGGAGTAAAAATCTTTTAAGGGTCTTTTTTAGATTAAGTGAATTTTGTCTTGAAATAACTAATGCCATGCCAACACAGAGAATAAAAAGTGTAAGTATAAAGTATCTAAAATATCTCCAAAATTCTCCATGATATATATCTATATCAATAAAATGAAAGTTATTCAAATCAAAACAAATATGAAAAGTAACCATTGAAACAATAGCAACTCCTCGAATAAAATCTAACTGTAAGTATCTCATATATAGTATCTTTTTAGTGCTATTATATCATTTAAGCACCATTATAGTAGAATGACAATAAATATTTTTAAGGTGTGTTAATGGCAACTGTTGGAATGAGTGATATAAAAAAAGGTGTACGTTTAGTCGTAGGTGAAGTACCATATAAAATTGTTGAGTTTCAACATGTAAAACCAGGTAAGGGTGCTGCATTTGTACGTATGAAAATGAAAAGTTTTTTAAATGGAAAAGTCGTAGAGAAGACTGTTCATGCTGGCGATAAGTTTGAAATTCCTACTATTGATTATAAAACTATGCAGTATCTTTATGATGATGGTGAGATGTATCAGTTTATGGATAATGAAACATATGATCAAATTGGTTTATCATATGAGCAGTGTGATGAGGCCTCAAAATGGTTTAAAGATGGAATCAATGTGGAAATTATTTTTTATAAAAATAAAGCTATCTCAGTTCAAGCTCCAGAGTTTATGGAGCTAGTAGTAACAGATACACCACCAAACTTTAAAGGTGATACTTCAAGTGGCTCTAAAAAGCCTGCAACTCTTGAAACTGGTGCAGTTGTTCAAGTTCCTTACCATGTATTAATTGATGACTTAGTAAAAGTTAACACTATAGACTGTGAGTTTTTAGGAAAAGTAAAATAATCTTTCATAGAGTGTGAATATATCTCACACTCTAATCCCTTAGGTAAAAAATATTATTTTTAATTAACTTAAAGTTTGATAATAGTACTATGTTTGTATGAATATAGAATTATTAAAAACCTTTACGATTTTATATGTAGAAGACGAAACACTTCTAAGAGAAGACCTCTGTCAAAATATCTCTCCCTTTGTAAAAACAATTATAACTGCAGCTGATGGAGCTGAAGGCTTTGAACTCTATAAAAAAAATCGAAATAGCTTAGACTTAATTATTACAGACATACTCATGCCAAAGATGAATGGTTTAGAGATGGTTGATGAGATAAGAAAAGTAGACTCAGAAATCCCAATCATCTATACTACCGCGTTTAATGATAGTGAGTATATGAAGAAAACTATTGAGCAGTCTATAGTAAGCTATATCGTAAAACCAATAGATATAGAGCTACTTTTAAAGGGTATAGAAAAAGCATCTCTAAAAATTGAAAATGAGAGACTCAAAAACTCATTACTAAAAATGAATGAGGAGTTAGAGACTCAAGTTGAACTCAAAACAAAAGAACTTCGTCAAAATAATGAAATTTTATATAATCAACTCCATACTGATGCCTTAACATCTCTACCAAATAGAAAACAACTTCTAAAAGATATTTCTAAAGCACAAAATCCTATCTTATCAATTGTCGACTTAGATGCCTTTGGAACTATTAATGACCTTTATGGTGAGAAAGTTGGAAATAAAGTCTTAATTAAAATGGCAGAGCACTTACACCTTTTTTCCAAAAGAACTGCTTGTAAAGCCTATAGAATGGGTGGAGATGTTTTTGCTCTGCTTAAAGATAAAGAGTTTAACCATGGTGAGTGTATAGGAAATATCAAGTCCCTGATTCAGAGTATATATGATTATTCAATAGAGATTCAAGAGTATGGTATCACGATTAGAATGGCTATAACAGTAGGTGTTTCAAAAGAGAAAGTAGATACAGTTGAAAAAGCAAATATGGCACTTATGCGAGCGAAAAAAAATAAAATCGAATACCTACTTTATAGTGATGAATATAATCTCGATAGAGAGTATCAAAATGATATCAAATGGACGAAAATCATAAAAAAAGCAATTGAGAATAATAATGTCATTCCTTTTTATCAGCCGATTGTAGATGCAGAGAAGCAGATAGTTAAATATGAGTGCTTAATGAGAATTAGAGAAGATGAAGAGATTCACCTTCCTTATCTATTTTTAGGTATTGCAAAAAAGGTTAAGTTTTACACTCTTTTAGAAAAAATAATTATAAAATCAGCATTTAAAAAAGTAAAAGAGACACAGTGTAGTATAAATATAAATTTGTCTATTCAAGATATTTTAAATAGAGATATTTTAGAGATGATTGAAAATGAGCTCTCAAAAGAGAACATTGCACACTTGATTACTTTTGAAATTTTAGAGAGTGAGAGTATGACTGATTATGAAAAAGTTATCTCTTTTATTAACCTCGTTAAAAATTTAGGCTCAAAAATTGCCATAGATGACTTTGGTAGTGGTTACTCTAACTTTGCTTATCTCTTGAGAGTGAAGCCTGACTACATAAAAATTGACGGCTCTTTAGTGAAAAATATTCATACAGATAAAAATGCACTACTCATAACAAAAACTATAAATGATTTTGCTCACTCACTGGGTATGAAAACTGTAGCGGAGTTTGTTCATTGCAAAGAAGTATTTGAGATTCTAAAGGAGATTGGAGTTGATGAGTATCAAGGTTTTTACTTCTCTGAACCACTAGAGAGTATTTGATGATTAGCTTTTTATCCTCACTCTCCTTTACCAAAAAGTATGTTTTTGCACTCTCTTTAATTGCTATTTTTTCTCTTTCTGCCTATTTAAACCTTGTAACTCTTATAGACTCTCAATCTAATGATGCCAAGGTTATCAACATAAGTGGGAAGCAGAGAATGCTCTCACAAAAAATAGCTCTCTTTGCCATAAACTACAAGACAAAAAAACTTCATGAGACTGTCGATTTGATGGAAAAATCACATAACTATCTACTCTCTTTGGAAATGTCTGAGGAACTTAAAAAGATATACTACTCCTCTCCTACTATGCTAGATGAAAAAGTTAAAATCTATATTTCAAGTGCAAAAAAAATTTTAAAGAAAAGAGATGGACGTAGTCTTACTTATGTTCTTAAAAATTCTCAAGCACTCTTAAAAGATTTAGATAGTGCCGTCACGATATATCAAAAAGATACTGAGTTAAAAACAAAGAATCTAAGAGAGAATGAACTCTTTATCGTTCTATTTATTCTAGTAACTTTAGTTTTTGAGGCTCTTTTTATATTTAGACCTGCAAACAACAGTGTAAAAAAAGCGACAAAAGAGTTGAAATCTCAAAAAGAGTATGCCGACATGATTACAAACATAAATACAAATGCAATTATTGCTGTTGATAATAAGTTTGAGATACTCACCTTTAATAAAAGTGCTCAAGAGATGTTTGGATATAGTGAAAATGAGATACTCCATACTAAACTTATAGATGATAAAATAATTCCTTTAAAGTATCTAAAAAGTCACAATATAGGTCTTGAAAACTTTATGCGCTCAGGAAAGCTTAAAAATGCAGACAAAGTATTCGAACTAGAAGGACAACATAAAGATAAAACTGTTTTTCCAATACGAATTTCATTCGGTATAAACCTAGAGGGTGATAAAAAAATTGTTGTAGCAAATATTCAAGATATAACAAAAGAAAAAGAGAAGGATGCTCTTATATTGGAGCAGTCTAGATTTGCGGCCATGGGAGAGATGATTGGAAATATAGCACATCAATGGAGACAACCTTTAAGCTCAATTAGTACCATAGCAACGGGTGCAAAACTGAGATATAAAAATAATCTCATAAGTGATGAAGAGCTAGATGAAACTTTTTCTAAAATAAAAGAGTACACTCAGTTTCTCTCTAAAACAATAGATGATTTTAGGGATTTTTTAAAGCAAGACAGAAATCAAGAAGTTTTTGATTTAAATAAAGTGATTACTACATCTCTTAGTTTAACACAGGCTTTATACAAAGATAATGGTATTAATATTTTTGTTCAAGAGAGTAATGAAAAGATTTTACTTAGTGGAAGTACAAGTGAGTTATCACAGGTCTTTTTAAATATATTAAATAATGCTAAAGATGTACTTTTAGAAAAAGAGATAGAAGAGCGAGTGGTAAAAATTTCAATACTTAAGGATAATGATTTAGTTGTAGTCAAAATATTTGATAATGCAGGTGGTGTTCCAGATACTATTAAAGAGAAAATATTTGATCCATATTTTACTACTAAATATAAGTCTCAAGGGACAGGTATTGGACTTTTTATGAGTAAAAAGATTATTACTCAGCATTTTAATGGTACTATAGATGTTCAAAATGTAGATAAAGAGATTGAGAGTAAAAGATATTATGGAGCAGAATTCAGCATAAAAATAAAGTTTATAACTTAAAATTAAGACATTTTGACTATAATTTCACAATAAATTTAAAATAATGGAGAAAAAGTAACATGGGTTTAAGCAATAAAAAATTACCAAAATTAGGTTTCTTATATATGGATTATGTATTAAGATTCTTCGATCACTCGAACTTCAAAGGCTGGCCAAATAAGATAGAGACTGTAACTTATCATTGGAAAAATGATAAAGATAGATTTATCAAAGAGGTTAAGCGTAAGAAGATTGATGTTTTAATTGGTAATATTCCTGCTACTGCTTATGAGACTTTTCGTGAAATTGCTCGTGCTCTACCTCATGTTCGTTTTATTCCATCTATGGATACTCAATTCTCAAACAAATCTAAAGAGAATGTTACTAGATTTGCTTGGAAATATGACCTTCCAATTCCTAAAACTTATGTTTACTACAAGCATGATAATGCAGATAAGTTTTTACAAACATGTGAATACCCAAAAATCATAAAAAAATCTTACGGTCCATCAAATTATGGTGGATACTTTGTTCATAAAGTTGATTCTTATAAAGAGGCTCGTGACCTTTATAATGAAAAACAGTACCATCCACAATACTTTCAAGATTTCGTTCCTATGGAAGCTGATATCCGTGTTATGCTTATCGGTCATAAACCAGTTTGTGCTTTTTGGCGTCGTGCACCGGAAGGTGAGTGGTTAACTAACACTTCTCAGGGTGGAAGTATGGACTATATGGATGTTCCTAAGAATGTTCTTGATTTAGCTGTTAAAGTATCTAAGGCTGCAAAAGCTGAATACTGGGCTTGTGATGTTGCTTACGGTAAAGATGGTAAGGTTCGTATTTTAGAGTGTGCTACTGCATTTGCAGCTTTTCCTTACATTCGTGATTGGATTGGTCAGTACATTATGTGGAGTCTTTCTGAGGGTAGATTTAGAAAACCTCATATGCCTATGTTTAACTGGGAAGAGCTTGGTAAAATGGATGCTTCTATTTTAAGAACTCTTAGACATATTCACTTTGGTAAATTCTCTCCTTCATTTGATGGTGAGTACTTTGGTAAAAAGAAAAAATCTTACGGTGGGAAAAAAGTTTACCTTCATAAACTTGATGAAGAGTACCCAGTTCTTGATGTTAAACGCAGATGGAGTGAAGAGTGGCCAAGTGAGAAGTGGAACTATCAAGACAACTTAATGCACTTAAGCCCAAATGCTAAAAAGAAAAAAGCTTCAAAAGTTAAAGCTCCAAACCCAACTGGGGATGAATCAAGTGAATCTAAAAAAGATGAAGCTAAAATTACTAAGGGTGAACTCAAAGATTTTTTAACTTCTATTGATGGTATTGGTAAGAAAAAAGTTGAGAGTATTATTGAACATATTGGTAGTGTTGATGATGTAGTTGGTGTCCTTCATCAAAACCCTAGCATTCTCACAGAGGTAAAAGGTATCACTAAAAAGCTTGTTTCCAAAATAGAAAAAGCTTGGAAAAAACTTTTAAAATAGTAGACTTCTAAACTAGATCCTGAATTAAATTCAGGATGACAAAGTTATAAGTCATTGCACAAGCAAAGCCAGTTATTCTGTACTTGATACGGAATCTAGTTCTTTCTCTCGTCATTCCGCACTTGATGCGGAATCTAGTTTCCTTCTCTTAAATACTCACTTATCTTAGCAAAGAGTTTCAACTCCGCATCATCTACACTTTTCCCAAATGCAATAACACCATCTTCATGACCTCTCATTACAAAAATAGACTCCTCAAAAGGATTTTTACCTTTATATAGTGAAGCTATCTCCTTAACCATTCCTATAGTACCATACTCTGCTTCAGTAAAAAGAGAGTTATTCTCTTTCATAAACTCCCAAAGAGCCTTAGAATGTATGTGTATTACCGCGTTTATCTCAGGGTCTATCTCATAAATCATAGCATGAGAGAGAGCTTCACTACTTGGTTTATATTTACCCATTGATCTAACAGAAAATTTCTCAAAGTCATAAGAGCTTATGTAGGTGTAGAACTCTTCACTTAACTCTTTAAGTTCACCTGTCTGTGTAGCAGTGATGAAAAATGAGCTTTTGCTCTCTCTTGAAGAGATATTTCCATACCCTATACCATCTTGCACACCAATAAGACCAAGAGTGAAGAGCCTTAAACGGAGTGCTTCTAGCTTCTTATAGCCATTAAACTTGGGTGATTCATCACTTATATGCTCAACCCCATATTTTATTACACCATCAATCATGCAAGTCTACTTATAGCATTTTCATCCGCATTTATAACTCCAGCTTCTGTAATAAGCCCAGTTATAAGACGAGCAGGAGTTACATCAAAACCATAATTAACCGCTGAAGCCCCTAGTGGTGTTACACGAATCTCTTGAGGCTTACCATCAGCATCAATCCCTCGCATAATATGTACTTCATCCTCACTTCTCATCTCAATCTCAATCTCTTTAACACCATCACACGACTCAAAGTCAAAGGTACTTAGAGGCAGGGCAATATAAAAAGGAACATGATTATCTTTTGCGGCTAATGCTTTTAGGTATGTTCCTATCTTATTTGCTGCATCGCCACAGCGAGTCACTCTATCTGCTCCTGTTATGACCATGTCAACCATATCATGCTGCATTAGATGTCCACCGGTATTATCTGCTATGATAGTATGCTTTACTCCTGCTTTTAGTAACTCCCAAGAGGTAAGATTTGCTCCTTGGTTACGAGGTCGTGTCTCATCAACCCAGACATGAATCTTTATACCGCGTTTTTTAGCTTCATAAATAGGAGCTAATGCAGTCCCACTATCTATAATAGCAAGCCAACCAGCATTACAGTGCGTTAAGATATTAAAACTTTCTAAACCCTTCTCTCGCATAATCTCTTCAATAATATCACAGCCTAACTCACCAATTTTTTGACTGCGTTTAACATCTTCATCACAGATTTTTATCGCCTCTGCTTTTGCATCAACTAAAAGGTTATTACTCTTTTCTATTATATTGAGCATTCTATCAACTGCCCACATAAGGTTGACTGCTGTTGGACGAGAGGCTCTTATTTTGGCAGATGCTTCTAAGATTTTCTCTCTGTTATTTGGAAACTCACGAACTGCAAGGTAAACTCCAAACGCGGCTACATTACCAATAACTCCAGCACCACGAACACTCATGTCCGAGATTGCTTCAGTTGCATCTGCGGCAGTTTTTAAAACACGAGTAAGCTCTTCGTGAGGGAGATAGCGTTGGTCTAGGACCTCTAAGTCGCCATTATCATTTAACCAGAGTGGTCTGTATTTTCCATTCATTTTAAGCCTTCTCCGAATCGGCATTTAGTGCCTCCCTGTATTGGACTTTAGTCCTGATAATTTTTATAATATCTTCTATATTTCTAATCTCTTTATACTCTTTTATAAATCTCTCACCAAGTTTAAGAGCAAATCTATTTGCCTCTTCGCGTTTAGTTGCATCTTCAATACCACGAATATCTTCAACTCCAGCAATTCCAAGTTGACGGCGCATTATTTTACACCCTGCAAAGCCTATACTCTCTTGAAGAATATTTAACATAAAGTTTGTTTGGTAGGCTTTTAAAACTTCTTCTGAAGCATAACCCTCAAGAACTAAAGCACTCTCATCTACTTCATTCCAAAGTGCTAAAAACTCTCTAGAAAATTCACTCCATATAGTGATGATTGTCTCTTCGATCCACTCTTGATACTCCGTGCTTGAGTCTTGAATATGGTGTGAAATCCAAGACATAACAAGGTTGGCTATAAGAGCTCCTACATCAAACCCAAAAGGCCCAACAAAGGCAAACTCAGAATCAAAAACATAGGTATCAGTCTGATTTACCATAATAGAACCAGTGTGTAAGTCTCCATGAAGCAGGGCATCACTCTGGTTCATAAACTTATACTTAAGTTCAAGGATTTTTACCTTTAACTCTGTGTCATTTGCTATTTTTTCTGCTATATCTTGTAGCTCTGGTAACTCTGCATTTGTCTCATGAGTCATGAAAGGAGCCGAGAAGACAAAGTCTTGTGTGAGTTTACAGAGTTCAGAGTTATCTATAAACGCGGTAGTAAGTTTTGCTTTGTCCGCGTTTGAGAGGTAAAGAGAGGAGGTTTTAAAAAGTGTGTTTGCAAGGTAAGAGCTTATATGCGAGGCAAAAAGAGGGTACTTAATACTATCTATCATCCCGTGACGCATGATAATATGCTCACCTAAATACTCCATAACTATAACACTCATAGCCTCATTACTATGATAAATTTTAGGTATATGCTTACTCAATTCTGCAAAAGCCTCTAAAGAGCGAATCTCATAAGTCATACGCTCACGTGAGAGTGGATACTCCTCCCCAACACAACGCAGATAGGGAACTGCCTGTTTCACGATAAGAGACTTACTACTATCTTGAGTTGATGAAGCAAGAAAAACAAAGTTAAGGTTTCCATCACCTATCTCTTTTATATCTAAACTTTGTGCATCGAAAAACTCTTTGATAGAGGGGAGGGAAAAGAGATACTCCTCTATATTTTTTGTATTTAAAATCTTGTAAGACATCTATTTGCTCCTCTTCTTTTTTTGACATGTAGTATTGTTCAAAATGGCTTCCTCTTTTTTTGCATAACTACACTGCTCTTGTGAAAGTTTACTCTTTTTAAAATGAGTTTTCCAAAGAATAGCACCACTAATGTTACTGCTTCTTAGGTCATTATTCTGAAATTTTGCATCACCGAGTTCACTATTTGTAAAGTCTGTATTTTCTATAATGGCATCGCTAAAGTTTGCTTTCCAAGCAGTGCTGTTACTAAGGTTAGCATCTACAATAGTGCTGTTTTTGAGTTTTGTCCCCTTCAGGTTAACTCCCTGTGCTTGAACACGAGTAAGATTACTAAAGGAAAGATTCGCTTTCCAGAGCATAGCTTTTTTGAGATTTGCTTCTGTGAAGTCGGAGCCTTTTAGGTCGCTCATAAAAAGGTTAGTATTAGAGAGGTTAGCTCCTCTGAAATTTGAGTTTTGCATCTCACAAACACTTAAATCAAGTCCACTTAAGTTAGCATCACTAAAGTCGCAGTTGTTACAAATATCATCATCTAAAAGTCGCTCAATATCTTTGTGCTCATAGGCAAAGAGGAGGGTAGAGAGTAGGAGTATATATAAAATATTTTTCATCTTTATTTCATCTTTTTAGAAATATTTTTAAGCTCTTGTAAAAAAGGTTCTGCTCTTGAAGAACCGACAAATTTCCCCTGTTCTAAACCATCTTTATCTACAAAAAAGATAGTAGGAATCCCAAAGTAATCAAAACCATCAGGGAGTTCATCTTTTTGGACATTTTTTTGCAAAATAAGAAAGTGTTTTTTTAGGTATGCTGCAACTTTTGGCTCTTTAAAAACCTTCTCTTTCATATAAGCACACTGTGGGCAAGAGGTGGCACTGTAAATCATAAGAGTTACTTTTTTATTGTTTGCTCTGTCTTTATATAACTCTTGAAATAGAGGGTCGTTTTTTATTTCCATTGCAAAGGTAAAACTACTTAAAAGTAGAAAAATTAAAAATTGTTTGAGCATATAATATCCTTAGTTATTAGACTTCTTGCAAAACTCATAAACTAGATTCCAAAGCAAGTTTGGAATGACGGAGTAGTAGAATTTCTATCACCCTAAACTTGTACCCAAAGGGCATACTAATTTAGGGTCTAGTTTTGAAAGAAGTCTATTCATAGTTTTTATCTCTTATAAATACTAGGTTTTTAAGACTTCTATCTTCATTTTCACTTCTAAATTCTGCTACATTTTCTAAGCGGTGAGAAAATTTGAAACTAGGTGCCCACTCCTTCATCATGTCGATGATAAAATCACTCTCTAAGTCAGGTGAGTTTAGACATGAGAGGAGGGTACACTCTTTAGCAGCAATTTGTGGGAGTTTTTTGATGATTTTTTCATAATCTTTTGTCGCTTCAAAACTTCCTCTTTGAAAAGTTGGTGGGTCTATGATGATTAGGTCGTAGGGACCTTTACGTTTAAGACTTGAAAATGATTTTAAGATGTTGTAGGAGAGAAAACTCACTCCACTTGAGTCTATCGCATTTAAGGAGTGGTTTTGCATTCCTGTTTTTAAAGCTCCCTTGCTCATATCTACATTAAAAAC
>Ga0256826_1000674_pt1 | contig 20899 bp, 19 predicted proteins | sample CV79metaG_FD_185975 | JGI IMG/M metagenome (GOLD analysis project Ga0256826, IMG submission 185975) | Hydrothermal vent microbial communities from East Pacific Rise, Pacific Ocean - CV79 | ecosystem: Environmental > Aquatic > Marine > Hydrothermal vents | place: Pacific Ocean: East Pacific Rise...
AAGGTGCTCGTTGTGAAGTCTGTTTTGATAAGCGTTTTAGTGTTAGTGCAGAGAAAGCTTTAGAACTTGGTGAAAAAAAGATAACTACTACCCTCCTAGTAAGCCCTCTAAAATCTCAAGAACAACTCAAACGTGTAGGCGATGCCTTTTATGAAAAAAATGGTGTTAAATTTATAGCTGTTGATTATAGAAGTGGTGGTGGTTCACAAGATCAGAGTCGTGTAACTAAAGAAGAACAACTCTATAGACAAGACTATTGCGGATGTATCTTCGGACTTACTATGCAAAGAGAGCAACAAGAAAAACTTATGGATGAGATGTTCTCTTCTATTTCAAACACTACTCTTCCCGCTTCTATTGAAGAGCGTATAGAACTATATAAACATCGTAATTTATTAGAAGATGAAGGAACAAAGTATAAAATAATCAAACAAAAATTCTTAAACTACAGACAATTCAACTTTAAAGTTCTTAAAGGAAAAACTGATGTTTTAGATGCCTATGCACTTAGTTATTCTACTCTTCCAAGACAAAGAGCACAAGGAAAAGTAGAATTAATTATGAATAATATTTATTATTTTAATCGTGAAGAGATAAAATTTATTACTCTAGATTTTTATAATCAAGAAAATTCCACTCACTATAAAAGTGTTAAGGAGTTAATTTTTAATCCTATTTCTTATGAAAAAGAGTTGGCATTTAGAGCATCATTAAATGATACATATTACGACTTAACTCCTATAATTGTGATGCAAAACATTCCTGAAGGAAAACTGACAATAACACTTAAAACAAAAACTTATGAAGATGTGAAAGAAAAGCTAATCATAATCTAATCTTTTTTTAGATAAAATGTCCAAAATATTATTATACAAGGCTTTTTATTATGATTATGGATGTTATGGAAATTCAACAAATTTTACCACACAGATACCCTTTTTTACTAGTAGACCGTGTTACTGAGCTTACTAAAGGTGAATCAATCAATGCTTTTAAAAATGTATCTATTGCTGAACCAGTTTTTCAAGGTCATTTTCCAGATCATCCAATTTACCCAGGTGTTATGATTTTAGAAGGAATGGCACAAGCAGGTGGAATTCTAGCGTTTGAAAGTATGGATATGACAAAAGAGGAAGCTGCTCAAAAAGTAGTTTACTTCATGAGCATTGATAAAGCAAAATTTCGTGCACCTGTTCGTCCTGGTGACAAATTAGAATACCATATTTCAGTTATCAAACAAAAAGGTGCTATTTGGATGTTAGATGGTAAAGCTTATGTTGATGGCAAACTAGTGTCACAAGCTGAACTTAAAGCTATGATAGTTGATAAATAGGTTTTATAAATATGTCAAATATATCTAAACTTGCAGTTATCGAAGATGGTGCTGTTATTGGTGAAAATGTAGAGATTGGAGCATTCTGCTTTATCTCTAGCGGAACTACTATCGGTGAAGGTACTACCATTGCACAAAATACTTGTATTTATGGTAAAACAACAATCGGTAAAAATAACAAGATTTTTTCCCATGCTGTACTAGGTTCTATACCTCAAGATTTAAAATTTAATGGTGAAGATGTTGAACTTATTATCGGTGATAATAATACCATTAGAGAGTTTACTCTTTTCAACCCTGGAACAAAAGGTGGTGGTGGTAAAACTATTGTTGGAAACCACAACTTATTTATGGGATATGTTCACTTAGGACATGATGTTATCATTGGTAACCACTGTATTTTAGCTAATGCTGCTACACTTGCTGGTCATGTTGAGCTTGGTGATTATGTAGTTATCGGTGGGATGACTCCGATCCATCAGTTTATTCACATTGGTGACTATGCTATGGTTGGTGGGGCTTCTGCTTTAGCCCAAGATGTACCACCATTCTGTATGGCAGAAGGTAATCGTGCTATCTTACGTGGTCTTAACCTTACTGGATTAAGAAGAAAACTTGAACGTGATGATATTAATGCCCTCAAGACAGCTTATAGAGAACTTTTTGAATCAGGACAACCCCTAAAAGAGAGTGCTAGTAAATTACTAGAAGAGACAAAAAATCATTATGTTAATGATTTATGTGATTTTGTTTTAAAAACAAAACGCGGAATTCCATTTGAGAGAAAAATGAATGATAAATAGACACTGTAGTTTTTGTGATGCTAGTGAGAGTGAAGAGAATCCTCTTATAGCAGGAAATGGCGTTTACATCTGTAAAAATTGTGTAGTATCTGCATACAAAATAATGTTTGGAGATGATAAATCTACGACTCAAGAAGAGAAAGAACTTTTAGAAGCTGTAGATAACCTTATGACTCCTAAAGAGTTAAATACATTTTTAAGTGAATATATAATTGGTCAAGAGAGAGCTAGAAAACTTCTCTCAGTTGCTGTATACAATCACTATAAACGTATCTTTAAAACTCATGATGTAGAAGATAAAGAGACAGAAATTGCAAAATCTAATGTACTTTTAATAGGGCCAACAGGAAGCGGAAAAACACTTATGGCACAGACAATAGCTCGTGTTTTAAATGTTCCTATCGCTATCGCTGATGCAACAAGCCTTACTGAAGCCGGATATGTTGGGGAAGATGTTGAAAATATCTTAACAAAACTTATTCAAGCTGCTGATGGTGATGTTGAACGTGCACAAAAAGGAATCATTTTTCTTGATGAAGTAGATAAAGTAGCTCGTATGAGTGAAAATCGTTCTATAACTCGTGATGTAAGTGGAGAAGGTGTACAACAAGCACTTCTTAAAATCATAGAGGGTTCATCTGTAAACATACCACCTAAAGGTGGAAGAAAACATCCAAATCAAGAGTTTACATCTATAGACACTACAAATATTCTTTTTATATGTGGTGGTGCATTTGATGGTCTAGAAGAGATTCTTAAACGTAAACAGGGAGAGAATGTTCTTGGATTTGGTCACGACAAAAAAACTAAAGATGAAGCAAAACCAACATTTGATATGGTTGAACCAGATGATTTAGTTCATTTTGGACTTATTCCTGAACTTGTTGGGCGTTTACCAATCATCGCTTCTTTAAGTGAAATTACAGAAGAAGATATGGTTCGCATTTTAACTGAACCAAAAAATTCTCTAATAAAACAGTACCAAAAACTTTTCTCTATTGATGAAGTTGAGCTAAACTTTGAAGATGATGCTCTTTTAGCAATTGCTAAAAAATCTATCAAACGCAAAACTGGTGCTCGTGGACTTCGTGCTATACTCGAAGAAAATATGATAGATATAATGTACGTACTTCCTGAATATGCAGGATATGAAGTTCTTATCACAAAAGAAGTAATTGATGATGGAGCAGAGCCTGTTTACATCAAAAAAACAACAAAAAAAACAGCATAAGGCAGGCAAATGATATTTAACAAAATAGTAGGACTTTTTTCAAATGATCTTTCAATAGATTTAGGAACTGCAAATACAATCGTTATTGCAAAAGGTCGTGGAATTATTATTAATGAGCCATCCGTTGTTGCCGTTAAAACTGAAAAGTATGGTCAAACAAGAGTCCTTGCAGTTGGTCATGAAGCTAAAGATATGGTTGGTAAAACACCAGGAAATATCAAAGCTATCCGTCCTATGAGAGATGGTGTTATCGCTGATTTTGATATGACTGAGAAAATGATTAGAAAGTTTATTGAAAAAGCACATGGACGTTCTTCTCTTATTTCTCCTCGTATTATCATTTGTGTACCTTATGGTCTTACTCAAGTTGAACGTAAGGCTGTTCGTGAATCTGCTCTTTCTGCAGGAGCACGTGAGGTTTTTCTTATTGAAGAGCCTATGGCAGCTGCTATTGGTGCAGGTGTAGACATTCGTGAACCACAAGGGCATTTAGTTGTTGACATCGGTGGTGGTACTACTGAAATTGGTGTTGTATCCTTAGGTGGACTTGTACTCTCTAAGTCTATTCGTACAGCTGGTGATAAGATAGACCAAGGTATTATTAACTATGTAAGAAAAAAATACAATCTTCTTATTGGTGAGCGTGTAGCAGAAGATATTAAAATAAATATTGGAACTGCTGTCATGCTAGATGAAGAGTTAGTTATGGTTGTTAACGGACGCGATCAAGTTGAAGGTCTTTTAAGTTCAGTTGAACTTACAAGTGAAGATGCTAGAGATGCGATGAGAGAGCCTTTAATTGAGATTGCTGAAGCACTCCGTGATGTTCTTGAGCAAATGCCACCAGATTTAGCAGGAGATATTGTAAACCATGGTATTATCCTAACAGGTGGTGGAGCTTTAATTCGTCAACTTGATAAATACCTTTCTGATATTGTAAAAATACCTGTTTTTGTTGCTGACGAGCCACTTCTTGCTGTTGCTCGTGGAACAGGTCGTGCACTAGAAGAAATAGATTTACTACAAGAATTATTTGAGAATGAATAAAGAGTTATTCTCCTATTTTCTAGTTATAATTGCACTCATTGTGGGTGCATTTTACTATAGTACTCCTATCCAATCTCCCCTTATTAGTTCTCTAAATTACATAAAAAAATCTTATCACAATATAACACAATCAATTGGAAATACAATTGATGAACATTTTTTTCAAGCACAAGAGATTATAGACTTAAAAGAACAACTTCAAAAATATGAAAACAATCATCTTGTTATGCAAGAGTTAGCAACAGAGATACAAGATCTATACAAAATCAACAAATCATCTTTACGTTCAAGACCAAAAGTTCAACTTGTTCGTACAATTTCGTACGAAAAATTTGGAAATTTCAATAGAGTTTGGATGGATATACCTGATTATAATGGTTCGAAAATTTATGGGCTAACATATAATGAAATCGTTGCAGGAATTGTTATCAGTAAAAATAAAAAGGCTCTTGCATTACTAAATAGAGATATAAAAAGTGCTTATAGTGTTTATGTAGGTGAAGGAAATGCTCCAGGTATTGCAAATGGAAATAATGACAAATATCTTGTTGTAAATTTTATACCAGCTTGGTATAAAATAGAAAAAGGTGATGAAGTCATCAGTTCTGGTCTCGACAATATATTTATAAAAGGTTTAAAAGTTGGTCGTGTTGTATCAGTCACTTCATCTCAAGGTTACCAAAATGCCTTAATTGACCCATATTATAAACCTACTGATTTAAATTATTTTTATATGATAAAAGTAGTTAGATGAGACTTTTACTTATAATATCTATTTTTTTAGTTACAGCTATTTTTGCAGACACTAAGAAACAAAAAATTACACTCGGTTTAGGTTCGTATATACAAACCCAACCCTACCTACATACAGACACTGTAATAATTCCCTCACCAGTAATTTTTTATGATGATGGTCTTTTTTATATTCGATGGAGTCGTGCAGGTATCTATTTTTTAGGTGATAGAGGAGAAAATCTTTCATGGGGATTTTCACTAAGTGTTCAACCTCGTGTACAAAGTTTAGACCCTACTTCATCTGACATACTGGATGGTATAGATGAAAAAAAATCAACCTTTGAAGGTGGCTTAGCTTTTAGTTTAGCTTATAAAGATTTTTATATAGAGAGTATGCTTTTAACTGACATACTTGATCATCATGATGCATGGATGTTTAAAACGGAAAGTGGTTATGATTTTAAATATGGTGATTTTAAATTTTACCCAAGTCTAATACTAATTTATCAATCATCAAATTTTTTGAATTACTATTATGGTGTTACAAAAGAAGAAGAGAATAGCTCAATTTTCAATTCTTACAACACCTCTTCGGGTATCCAAGTGGGTTTTCAAACTTACATTAAATATCCTCTAAGTGAGAATTTATCTACACTTCTAAACATAAGAGTTGATAAACTTCCAAAAACAGTCAAAGACTCCCCTCTCATCGAAACAGATTTAATCTATTCTGGTTTATTATCTCTTATTTATACTTTTGAGTACTAAGACTCATCAAATTTTAAGTGCCTTTTGGCTATAATCTCTAAATTTTTAAAGATATTTTATTAGTATATCCGATTCATTATGCAAAGGAAAAAAATGCCAAAACGCACCGACATAAAAACTATTTTACTTATAGGCTCTGGTCCGATTGTTATCGGTCAAGCTTGTGAATTTGACTATTCTGGAACTCAAGCTGTTAAAACTCTTAAAGAGGAAGGCTACCGTGTAGTTCTTATAAACTCTAACCCAGCAACAATTATGACTGACCCTGAGTTTGCAGATAGAACTTATATTGAACCAATCAAAGAAGATGTAATTGCTGAAATCATTAAGAAAGAAAATGTAGATGCTATTTTACCAACAATGGGTGGACAGACAGCTCTTAATGTTGCTACTTCTATGTATGAAAAAGGTATGCTTGAAGGAATAGAATTTTTAGGTGCAACTCCTGAAGCTATACACAAAGGTGAAGACCGTTCAGCATTTAATGAAGCAATGATAAAAATTGGTATGGACTTACCAAAAAGTGAAAATGCTTATAGTGTTGAAGAAGCAATTGAAGTTGTTAAAAAGATTGGTTTTCCTGTAATCTCACGTGCTTCATTTACACTTGCTGGTGGTGGTTCAGGTGTGGCTTATAATATGGAAGAGTTTAAGCTTCTAGCTGAAGAAGGCATCTCAGCATCTCCAGTAAATGAAATCGAAATTATGGAATCTATGCTAGGTTGGAAAGAGTATGAGATGGAAGTTATCCGTGATAAAGCGGACAACTGTATCATCGTTTGTGCTATTGAAAATTTTGACCCTATGGGTGTACATACTGGAGATAGTATTACAGTTGCTCCTGCTCTTACACTTACAGATAAAGAGTACCAAAGAATGCGTAATGCATCTTTTGATATTTTACGTGAAATCGGTGTAGATACTGGTGGATCTAATGTTCAATTCTCAATATGCCCTAACACTGGTCGTATGATAGTTATCGAGATGAATCCTCGTGTATCTCGTTCATCGGCTCTTGCTTCAAAAGCTACTGGTTATCCTATCGCAAAAGTTGCGACACTTTTAGCAGTTGGTTATACTCTTGATGAGATTACAAATGACATTACAGGAACTCCTGCATCATTTGAGCCGGTAATTGACTATGTTGTTACTAAGATTCCACGTTTTACATTTGAAAAATTCCCAGAAGCTGTAAGTACTCTTAGTACATCAATGAAATCAGTTGGTGAAGTTATGGCGATTGGGCGTACTTTTAAAGAGTCTATGCAAAAAGCATTATGTTCTTTAGAAACTGGGCTTTGTGGATTTGATGAAATAGATGAAGATATGGAACGTATTCGTCATGAAATCCGTCGTCCAAATGCTGATAGAATGCTTTATGTAGCTGAAGGTTTCCGTCGTGGAATTACAGTAGATGAAATGTATGATATATGTAAAATCGACTATTGGTTCCTCTATCAGTTAAGTGAATTAGTAGAAGCAGAAGCAACTATTACAGATAAAATTTTATTTGATGCTGAGTTTATGAGAAACTTAAAAGTAGATGGTTTTTCAGACAAAAGAATAAGTCAACTTATTAAGAAAAATTCTAATCACGATATAAGTGAAATGCAAGTATACGATGCAAGAAAAAAACTAGGTGTTTCACTTGAGTTTAATGAAGTAGATACTTGTTCAGCTGAGTTTGAAGCGCTTACTCCATATCTTTACTCAACTACAAATATTACAAAACTTCCAAATGTTACAAATCGTGTAAATAAAGAGAAGAAAAAAGTTCTTATTCTTGGTGGTGGGCCAAACCGTATTGGACAAGGTATTGAGTTTGATTACTGTTGTGTTCATGCTGCTTTTGCATTGCGAGAAATGGGTATAGAGTCAATTATGTACAACTGTAATCCAGAAACAGTTTCTACTGATTATGATACTTCTGATGTTCTTTACTTTGAGCCAATCGATTTAGAGCATGTTCGTGAAGTTATAGAAAATGAAGAACCAGATGGTATTATTGTTCACTTTGGTGGTCAAACGCCACTTAAACTTGCAGATTCACTTACTAAAATAGGTGCTAAAATTGCAGGAACAACATCAGCAGTAATTGACCTTGCTGAGGATAGAGAACAATTTTCTAACTTTGTTATAAAACATGGACTTAAACAACCTGAAAATGGTTTAGCAAGTAAGAAAGAAGATGCTGCACCTATTGCTGAGCGTTTAGGTTTTCCTGTTCTTGTTCGTCCATCATTTGTTCTTGGTGGTCGTGGAATGAAAATAGTTTATTCACAAGAAGAACTAGCTGAATACATGGCTCTTGCTATCTCTGTATCAAATGAAGCTCCTGTTTTAATAGACAAGTTTTTAGATCAAGCAATCGAGCTTGATGTTGATTGTATCTCTGATGGTACAGAAGTTTATATCGGTTCTGTTATGCAACATATTGAAGAAGCGGGTATTCACTCTGGTGATTCTGCTTGTTCTCTTCCTCCAGTAAATTTATCACAAGAGATGATAGAAAAAGTAGAGCAACAAACAAAAGTAATCGCTCTTGGTCTTGGAGTAGTTGGTCTTATGAATGTTCAATATGCAATCTATCAAGATGAAATTTATCTTATAGAAGTGAACCCTCGTGCATCACGTACAGTTCCTTTTGTATCAAAAGCAACTGGTATGCCTTTAGCAAAAGTTGCTACTCGTGTTATGATGGGTGAAACACTTGCAAGCTCTTTAGCTTATTATGATAAATATGATATCGTTGAAGAGCATAATGGTCTTCGTCGTCCAAAACTTAAAGGTCATGTAAGTGTTAAAGAGGCTGTTTTTCCTTTTCATAAACTTATAGGTGCAGACTTAGTTCTAAGCCCTGAAATGAAATCAACGGGTGAAGTTATGGGAATTAGCTCTAACTTCGGTGTTTCATTTGCAAAAGCACAATTAAGTGCTGGAAATAAAATCCCTACAGGTGGAACTTGTTTCTTAAGCTTTGTTGATACAGACAAAGAACATGCAGCAGAGATTGGTGAAGGTCTTGTTAAACATGGTTTTAAACTAGTAGCAACAAAAGGGACACAAGAGATTCTTGCAAACGCTGGAATTGAATGTGAAAGAGTTCTTAAAATCTCAGAAGGTCGTCCAAATATCGAAGATAGTATGAAAAATGATGAGATAGCAATGGCTATTAACACTTCTGATAACAATACATCTAAAAAAGATGCAACTGTTATTCGTCAAGAGGTACTTCGTCGTTCTATACCTTACTTTACTACTCTTAGTGCTGCTCGTGCACTTATACTAGCACTTGATGAAATGGGTGATGGCTCATGGTCAAAATCAACTGCGATACAAGATTTTTTAGTATAAATACAAAAGTAATTCTTACTCAAACCGACACTACTGTCGGTTTTGTATCTCAAAATGAGATACGACTCAGTCATATAAAAGAGAGATTATCTTCTAAGCCTTTCATAAAAGTGTATCAAAATTTTCATGCACTCAAAGAGGATAAAAGAAGAGTCCCAAATTCCCAGAAAAGAAGAGTTAGACGCTCAAAAAAAACAACATTTATTGTTAATCAACTGGCGTTTAGAGTTGCAAATATAACCCTAGATTCAGCATTAATAAGAGCAAATAAATGGAATTACTCTACTTCTGCAAATGAAAGTAGTAAGAGTTTTAACAGAACTTTTTGTGAAGAAAAAACTGATATAATTGTGGAAAATAAAATTTCTTTGTATGAAGGGAACTCTTCATCTCTTTATAAAATCAATGATAAATGTTTAAGGAAGTTAAGATGAGTAAATTTGTACAAGCTCTGTTAAGTGGTATCTTTATTAGTTTTTTATTAGACTTTTTTCTATTTTTAGGAATTTTTCAAAACTATATTAGAGTACATGAGATAGACCTTTATTACAATATTTTGTTTGCAGATAATCAAAATATTGTTCTATTTACTATTATGTCCTTACTGTTAGGGTATTTAACACTCTTAAAAAACAAGAAAATATCATTAGGAATAATTGCCTTTTTAGCGCTACTTTCATTGTCAACTCTAATCACTCCAATAGGTCAAAGTATTGCAGAAATTTTACTTATGAAGAAAAATGTTCAATTAGAAACAAAGAAATACTCTTATATAGGTGATATTTTATACGACGGAAGAGTAAATATAATTTTTTATGATTATAAATTTAAAAAAATACTAAAAATAAATAAAAATAAAATAAAGGGTGAATATAAATGAAAATATCAAGTAGTATACTATTAGGAAGTAGTGGTCTTTTAATGATGAGTGTTTTAACAGGTTGTGAAGCACCACAAGAAGAGAAACAAAATAGATTTTTAACAATTGAACAACAAGCTAACGGTAAGTATATTGTAATAGATGAAGAGCCTATTAACGGTCCCTCTCGTGCAATTATTCGTGAAACTGATGCAAATGGCAATGTTACTGAACGCTTTATGAATGAAGCAGAGATGAAAGTGTTAGCAGAACAAGAGTACAAAAAAGTACAAAATGGCACATCTGAAACTATTCAAGAGGGTGGTGGTAGTGCAGGAATGGGTTTAGCAGGAACAATCTTAGCAGTAGCAGCAGGTAGTTTAATGGGGAATATGATTGGTAATGCACTCATGAACAACAAAAATTTCTCACGAAACTCTACATCATCAAATAGAAGTGCTTATAGTCGTTCTTCAGCTGGAAAAGCTTCTAAAAGTAGTTCTTCAAAGAAAAGTTTTTTTGGTGGTAAGTCAAAATCTTCAAGCTCAAAAAGTGGTGGATTTTTCGGTGGCTAATATAAATAATGGACTTTATGAGTTAGAAGAAAAAAAAGCAGAGGCTTATTATGAAGCTGCAAATGAACTTTATGATATGTATGTTGAAGCAGTTGACCATATCATAGACAATGATTTATTTTTTGATGTTGGTATACCTTTTAATCTAGTTGAAGTTATTAAAAAATCTTGGGAAAATGATGTTCACTGGCATATTTATGGCTCTTTTAGCTTTAATGAAAATCTAAAACTTTTAGGTTTTAATGCTGATTCTCCATCTTATTTATATGAAACAGCACTCGCACAATATGAAAAGCTAAAAGAAAACGGTATAAATGAAGAAGCACAATTTAATGAAGTTTACGAAAAAATCAGTGATAACTTTAAACGTTTAATAACTCTCTTTGACGATACATCTGAGTTTGAAGAGCGCTATGATGATTGGAGTATACTTTTTTCATCTTTAGCTGATAATGAAGAAGATGAAAGAGCTATTAACTTTCTTAAACAGATGGCTGAAGATGCTGGATTTAACACAGGTTTTGAGTATCTTCAAAATACACAACTTAGTGAAGATGGAGTAAGTGATAGTGAAGATAATGAGTATGAGTACTGGTATAAACACTATAAATGGGAAGAAATGTCCTACAATGAACCAGAATTACTTACAACACTCACAACTATTATGAACAATCAAAAAGCTATTATTTTAAATCCTGCCTATACAGCAGTTTTTGAATCAAAAGGAATGTTGAAAATATTGCGTGAGTTATATCCTGATTCTCCGTATCTTATTGATGAAGAGAGTACAGAGTATCAAGCAAATGTTTTCTTTGCTTATGAAGCTTGTGGAATAGGTTTTGTAAATGAAACAAGTGAGTTTATAGGGCATAGAATAATCTAGCCCTTTAACTTACTCTTTAAAATAATTTTTCCACTCTCAACACCTGGTTGGTCGTAAGCATTTATATACATAAACTTTGCGCATACAGATGTTAAGAGTTCATACTCATACATTAAACTTGCAATTGCACTTTCATTTACCCCATCAATAGTTATAACATCACATGGAATATCATTTAGATTATTAAGGGCTTCTATAGTTGAGTCTGCTTGCATATTTATTAGGGATGAGAATTCTATGTTGTCAAGATAATTTAACTCTTCTAAACCATCTAATTCAATAGCTGGAATTTTAAGATTATTATCAAAATCATCTACTTTTATAACCGTTACAGTTTTATCTCTTTTACCTTCTACAATTAACTGTAAAAATGAGTGTTGATCAATTGGTCCTATGATACCTACGGGAGTAAGTCCTTGTCTAGTCGAGTTAATATCAACCTTTCCTAGAGATTCTCCCCATAGTTGGATATACCATTTGTTAAAACCTTCTAATCTAGATGAATAAGAGAAAATTACATTTATATTAAAACTATTTTTATACTCTACAAAAAATCTTGCTTTTTTAATGATATTTCTATAAACATCTTTTTTAGCAAAAAATGAGTCATGTGTTTTTTTGATACCACTTAATATTTTATCAATATCAATCCCTACAATTGCTAATGGAAGTAAACCTACAGCAGAAAAAACAGAAAATCGTCCACCGACATCTTTTGGAATTTCAAATCTTTGCATATCATGTATTTTGGCATAAGCATTAAGTTTTGAATCAAACTCTGTAATTACTACACAATTATTTTTATCAATTTTTACAAGTGAATTGATATACTTAAAGATAGAGATAGTTTCAACAGTAGTCCCTGATTTTGAGATTACAATAAAAAGAGTCTTTTCTAGCTTGATGCCTTCTAGTTTTGATTGAATATCTATAGGATCTGTTGTTTCAAGAAAGAATAGTTTTTTTGTTAAATCTTTAGAGTGTTTTAAAAATTTATAAATAGCATAAGTACCTAGTGTACTTCCCCCTATTCCAATAACTACAACATTTTCTTGTTTAACAGTTGAAGCATATGCTTTTATCTTTGAAGCATCTTGATGAGCTAAATTATAGTAACCTATACTCTCTTTTTCTGCTTCTATCTCATCAAAAATATTACTATTTGATATTGTTGGATTATAGTTGTCTGTATAATGCATAGTTTATCTTTTCCTCTCTCTTAAATATACTGGAAATCTTGGATTTCCTTTTGATGTTAACCCATAATACTTAAATGTAATTATAGCACCAATTTTAGGTGGTTTTGCTCTCTCTAGAGTTGTAAAACCACTTCCAATTTTGATAATGCTTGAGTTCTTAAGCTTACACATCAAAGCACCAAAAGAAGTTTCAAACTTCCCTTTTCCTTTTGTATAAGCTATCACTTTACATTCAGAATCAATATAACTCTTCATTTTTAAAGCATTTTTAGTTCTTCCTGTGTAGTAAAGTAGTGAAGCATCACGAAGTACAACACCTTCTCCTCCTTTACTCTCAACACTCTTTAAAAATTTATTTAAAGATTCTCTATCTTTAATCTTTATCTGTTTTACAATTTTAAGATATTTTGACTCTTGCAAAGAAGTGAAACGCTGAAATAAATTTCCTTTAGCATTTGGAACTTCAAAAATATTATATGTTAAATTTTTCCATCTTGAGAATTCTTTTTTACTATTTACTATAGAAGCTATAGTAGAAAAATCTCCTCGTTTACTCCATAGTTCTCCATCAAGCTCCATTTTTGGAAACTGACTTGTAAAAAATTTAGGAGCAGAAAATATTTTTCCATTTCTTGAAATTAGTTTTTCACCATCCCAGTAAGCTCTCACACCATCAAGTTTTTCACTCATATACCAATTTGAAATATTACTATTTTTTTGATATTTTTTAAGTAAGAATAGTTCTGGTTTATCTGCAAATAGTGTTGCAAAGATAAAAACTAGAACAATAAGTTTCATACTTAATTAGTCGTTTTTCTTATAAAAATAGTTTGTTGCTTCTACAAAACCATCTACACTACCACAATCAAATCTTTTTCCCTTAAATTTAAAAGCTATTACCTTACCGATTTTTGCTTGTTCTAAAAGTGCATCAGTTATTTGAATCTCTCCAGCTTTACCAGGTTTAGTAGATCTTAACACATCAAAGATATCTGGTGTTAGTATATAACGCCCTATAATTGCTAGGTTAGATGGTGCATCTTCAGGTTCAGGCTTCTCTACCATATCATTTACTCTTACTAAAGAACCATCTTCATAATCACTATCTTTTATAAAGTCACCCGCAATAACTCCATACTTATTAGAGTCTTCAGCTGGTATCTCTTCAACAGCAACGATTGAACATTTATACTTCTCAAAGAGTGTTACCATTTGAGTTAAAACACTCTCACCATCATTGTCACATAAATCATCGGCAAGAACAACACCAAAAGGTTCATTACCAATAAGAGTCTCACCAGTTAAAATAGCATGTCCTAAACCTTTCATCTCAACTTGACGAGTATATGAGAATGTATACTCATTTACAATATTTCGTATTCCACTCATAAGAGCTTCTTTAGATGTTCCATTGATTTGATTTTCAAGTTCAAATGAACGGTCGAAATGATCTTCTATGGCACGTTTTCCACGTCCAGTCACTATAGCCATTGTATCCATTCCTGCAGATATAGCTTCTTCTACACCATACTGTAAAAGTGGTTTTGTTAAAACTGGAAGCATCTCCTTAGGAATAGCCTTTGTAGCTGGTAAAAAGCGTGTACCATATCCAGCAGCAGGGAATAGACATTTTGTTATTTTTTTCATTTTGATTAGTTTCCTTTTAATTTATATATTTTAACATTTGGATTAAGAATAACTGGTTCTAAAATACTTTTATCTTCATTTTCAAGAACCATTAGTTGAATATAGAGAGAATTATACATCTTTTCATCAATAATTAAAAATGTATTGTAATTTGACATAAAAATAACACTTATATTTGAAGCAGTGTTTATTGTTTTTATATTTTTATGTAGTTTCATATTTTTATCATAAGTTGTTTTTACAAATCTTTTTATCGGTATATGCTTTTGTCCTATTATGATTGAAGAGTTACTTTTATCAAGATAAACACCTCGTCCAAAATCTATTTTTGTGCCAAGGTCTTTATAACTTCTACTCACAAAGAAAAAAGCTTGTTCATATTTTTTCCCAGTCATTAAGTCCATATTTGAGAAAAGGTTTACTGTTGGTAAAATATTTAGCATTTTATATGGAAGATACAAGTATATATCTCTTGTTTTTTTAGGAAGTTTTATCTCTGTTTGAAGTGAGAGTAAAAAATCATTTGTATCCTTAAATCCATAATCTATAGTCATCTGTTCTACATTTGAACCTGTTTTATTTAGTTCAAAATTTTGCTCTGTATATTCAACATCAAGTCTTGCCATTTTTACAGCTTCACTCTGTGGATGGGTTAAGATATAACTCACTGGAAAATTTACACTACCACTATGTTTACCACCATCAACTAATGTTTTAGCATCACTATAGTAACGGATTGGATATCCATAATCCCACCAACCTACAATATAATCATCTTTCTCTATCTTTGATTTTAGACTATCTAGTATCTTCACTTCTGTAGAGCTAAATACAGTAGGAACCTTGTAAGAATCTATATGTTTATAATTTGGAAAGAGTATTGCAAGGGTAAACGCCAGCATTGTTAAAAATTTTAACTTTGAAGTTGGCATTTTAGAGGCTAGTTCTGTTATAAGAAAAGCGACACCAAACGCCAAGATAGGTACAGCATAGATTGTAAAGCGAAGTCCTGCAACTGAAGCTAAAAAACCAAGACCAATCATAGGAAGTGCTAAAAGCATTATTTTGTGTTTATAAGAGAGATATACATATCCAATTATTGATACTACAAAAACAGTTGTATGTCCACTTATTCTATTTGCAAATGTTTCAAATGAAATATGGCTAGCTTCTCTGATGGTTTGTTGTACACTAAAAAAGTGAAGATTTAGACCCTCTTTAACACTCACTACATCAGTCACAAAAATATAAGAACTTAACTTATTCCAGATGGGAGTAAATCCACCACCTATTAGAAACACAACTATTGATGTAGCTAAAATATAATAAATGTATTTATCATATTTTTCTTGTAAAAATATAATATAAACGCCTAAAACAAGAAGAACCCTTACATAGGCATCAAGACCAACCATTGCAAACATCATAATAGCTAGTAACTTGTAGTTAAAATTATTTTTTCTGTCAAATATAAGAGTATACAAGAGTATCAAACTAAAAAATGAAAACTCTAAAGAGTAACTTTGAGGATACCACCATCTATAGACTAAAATATCAAAAGCAGTTAAAAGTAAGTATATATTTTGTTTAGTTTCAATAGCCCAAATAATAGACCACAATAGAAACATTGGTAGGACTATGTTTAGCATATCAGTATCAAAATAACCTATCATAGTACGGTTATAATAACTCCATACTATAGAAGCCAAAAGAGCAGCTATAAGTCCCATCTCTAAGTTTTTAAGAACTCTAGATATTAAGATAATTGGAACAACGATTAAAGAACCTAAAACGAGAGGCATATAGAGAATAATCGTTTCAAACGAGAAGGGTAAAACAGAAACAAAAAATGCTGTTAACTGAGCTGTTGCCGTGCCAACAGGTGATAAACTATTTTTTTCAGAAACACCAGAAATAAGATCTCTTGCACCCTCTGCCCAGTAATATCCATCATTTGTGTTAATCATAAACTGACCATTAAACATAAAAGCTTCATAACCATCAAATTGATATGACCATATCAATCTCATAAGTACTGAAAATGTAAAAGCAATAAAAATATAGAGAAGTGTAATTTTGTTGTTTTGAGAAGAAGTTATCAAATATTTTCCTATTTAAGTGTAAGTAGTAAATTATATCATTATTAGATAAAACTTCCTTAAAAATAGAAACAAATTAAAATATAAACACTACTTCTCTTTTTAAGCACTTCATTAGCAATATTGCCCTACTCTACAAAAAATTAAATTATTAGAGAATTATTATGTCAAACAGATTAGAAAAAGAAGATAGCCCTTACCTCCAACAACACAAAGAAAATCCAGTTGATTGGTGGCCTTGGTGTGATGAGGCATTTCTTAAAGCCGAGAAAGAAAATAAAGCTATATTTATAAGCATAGGTTACTCTTCATGTCACTGGTGTCATGTGATGGAAGAGACTGTTTTTGAGAACAATGAGTGTGCTGAAATTTTAAATGATGGTTTTGTTTGTATCAAGGTTGACCGCGAAGAGCGTCCTGACATAGACAAGCATTATCAGGAAGTTCACCAACTTTTAAATCGTCGTTCAGGTGGATGGCCTACATCTATTTTCTGTACGCCACAAAATAAGCCATTTTTCGCAGGTACATACATTCCACCTGAATCAAACGCTGGAAGTATTGAAGGAATGGGTTTTAAAGAACTTTCAAAACTCATCTCTACAAAAGTCAAAGAAAATGATGCACAGCTATATAAAAATGCAGATGAAGTAGAAGGTTTTTTAAACCATATAGAACACCCAAAAGAGGCAACTATTCTCAAAGAGGATTTTACTAAAAACTTTATGCTTCAAGCTAAAAATAATTTTGACACTCAAAATGGTGGCTTCTCAGTAAAACCAAAATTTCCTCAGACAGCAACACTATCTACTCTTCTTACTGTAGATAGACTTTACGATGATAAATCAGCAAAAGCTATGGTAGTTCAAACGCTAGATGCTATGAAGAAAGGTGGCATCTATGACCTTGTAGATGGTGGTTTTTGTCGCTACTCAACAGATGAAAAGTGGATAGTTCCACACTTTGAAAAGATGCTCTATGACAATGCTCTTTTAACTGGCGTTTACACGGACTCTTATTTGACTTACGGGGATAAGGCACATTTAACTATAGCTAAAGAGTGTAGTGACTTTTGGTACAACTATATGAGTGAAGATGACCTTTTTTACTCAGCTAGTGATGCTGACACTCTAGGAGAAGAAGGTACTTACTTTATTTACACATATGATGAAGTTTTTAACACATTCAAAGAGTCTGGCGTTTTAGAAATAGAGTCTAAACTTCAAGAGATGTCTATCACTAAAGAAGGAAATTTTGAGGGCAAAAATATTATAAGATTTGAGTCTGGAATAATTCCATCTTGGTTTAGCGATATTAAAATCCTACTTCAAAAACTAAGAGCTTCAAGAGAGTACCCTTTTATAGATAAAAAGGTACAAACTTCTTGGTCTGCTATGATGATAAACGCCATGTTCAAGCTTGGAACTGTTGATAGTAAATATACACAAAGAGCGATTAAAAGTTTAGACAAACTTCTAAAAACAATGTATCTTAATGAAAAACTTTACCATACAACACTTATTCATAAAGAGCCAAAAGTTGAAGCATTTTTAGAAGATTATGCCTTCTTATCTCAAGCCCTCCTTTCAGGATATAAACAGACTCAAGATGAGCTTTACCTCATTCATGCGCAACGCTTCGTTAACAAAGCACTTGAAGAGTTTTATGAAAAAGGAATGTGGAACTTTAGTGTAGGTGAGTTTGTTACTAAAGCTGAGACAACAGACAGTACGTACACAAGTTCTGTTAGTATTATCATTGAGTCTCTTTTAACATTAGGAACACTTTTAGAAGATGAAAAGTATACTCACTTTGCATTTAAAACGATGGAGTATAACTCTTATGAACTAGGTCGCAAACCTATCTACTCTGCATATATGTTGACTCAATCACTAAGATATGTAAAAGGAGAGCGCATCATAAAATCAAATCAGCTAAATCTACAAAACTGCGCTTATGAATTAGCTAAAGTAACATATCCGTTTACACTTCTCAAAACAAGTGAAGATGAAGGTTTTATGATTTGTGGAGATAAAAGCTGTTTTGCAAACACTTCTGATATAAAAGAGATAAATAAGCTAGTTTTGAACTCTTTTTAATAATTGTTGATTTATAATTAAACTAAATTAAGCGTTAAGGAACATAAATGAGTAAAAATAAGACTAAACATAAAGATGGTGAAAGAGTAGCAGTTTGGACAAAAAAAGAGACTCTTGCTTATGAAGATGAACTTCATCGCTTACAAATTGAACTACTAAAAATGCAAAACCATGTAAAAGATACTGGAAAAAAAGTTCTTATGATTTTTGAAGGTCGTGATGCGGCTGGAAAAGGTGGAACGATAAAACGTATCACAGAACATCTGAATCCTCGTGGTGCAAGAGTGATAGCACTTGATAAACCAAGTGATGTTGAGAGAAGTCAGTGGTATTTCCAACGATATGTTCACCACCTTCCTTCTGCAGGAGAGATAGTTCTTTTTGATAGAAGTTATTATAACCGTGGTGGAGTTGAACCCGTTATGGGCTTTTGTTCACAAGAGGAGCATAAAGAGTTTCTACATGAAGTTCCTGAGTTTGAAAAAATGCTTATAAACTCTGACATTACCATCTTTAAGTTTTATTTTTCAGTATCTAAAGATGAACAGAAATCTCGTTTTGATAAACGCCGAACAGATCCGCTTAAACAGTATAAACTATCCCCAGTAGATGAACTTTCACAAGAGTTGTGGGATAAATATACTATAGCAAAATACTCTATGCTTTTAGCATCACATACAGAGCATGCACCATGGACTGTTATTCGTTCTGACAATAAGAAAAAGGCTAGAATAAACTGTATAAAACATATTCTTTCAAATATAGACTACAAAGACAGTATTAAGGCTAAAAAACTTAAAACAGATAGCACTATACTTATTCATGCGAATGATGAAATCAAAATCATGGAGTCAGAGATGACTCTCAAAAAAATATAAAGGAGAAAAAATGAAAGCACTTATACTTGTAACATTAGTTGCTCTTAGTACTATGGGTATCTTAAGTGGTTGTGAAAAACCAGATTATCAAGACCCAAGATATAGAACATCACATAAATAGTATTTCTTAGATTAATATTTTTTAGCTATAATTTATTTTCTAATCAAAAGGTAAATTATGCTAAAAAACATTACTAAATATATATTTATGATAAAACTTGGATACAGATATATTCGTATCTTCAAAAAAACTTTTTTCCACCCTTTCATCACCCTAAAACCAGCCTATGAGGAGCTATCTCTTCAACGTCAAAACTACTCAAAACAAGTACTAGAATTTTTAAATATTAAAACAAAAATAGTTGGAACGATTCCACAAAAAAACAAAATCCTTTATGTAATTAATCACCGTTCACTTCTTGACATTATTGTTATGGAAGATATCTTTTCAACAGAGTCAAAAAATGGTGCTTGGATAGCAAAACAAGCTCTTTTTGATGCAAAATTTTCTGGAAAGTTTTTTGAGTACAGTGGATGTATTAGTGTTGATTTAAACAACAAAAGAGGTTTACTCTCTTTTTTTAAATCTATAAAAAAGACCTTGGCTAAAGTTGACAACATGAACATCTATATGTTTCCTGAAGGGGAAAGATATAGTGGAGAAAATATTACAAGTTTTCAAACAGGTGCAGCTAAAATCGCTAAAGCAAATAAACTCACAATCATTCCAGTATTTATAACTGGGAAAAATGAACAAATATTTAAAGATGCTCCATTTAAAGAGACACAAACTATAGAAGTGCATTTTGGAGAGGAGATTCAGTCTGCAACTATAGAAGAAGAGTATACAGAATTTTACAAAAACATAGGAAAAAACAATGGCTAAAATGACTCTAGGTGTAAACATAGACCATGTAGCAGTTCTTCGTGAAGCGAGACAAGTAAATGACCCTGACATCATTCAAGCACTTTATGTTGCTTGTGAGAGTGGAGCTGATCAGATAACTATTCATCTACGTGAAGATAGACGCCATATTCAAGATAGTGATGTTAGAAACATTATGGCGTTAAGTAAACTTCCTGTAAATTTAGAGTGTGCCATAGATAAAAAGATTTTAGATATAGTTTGTGAAATGAAACCTCACCGTGCAACTCTAGTCCCTGAAAAGCGAGAAGAGGTAACAACAGAAGGTGGGCTTGATGTCTTTACATACGAGGATAAAACTCGTTTTGCTATAGAGCAACTTCACGATAGTATCATCCCAGTTTCTCTTTTTGTTGACCCAAATATCAAGGCTATGGATGCTTCTAAGGAGCTTGGTGCTGAGATGGTAGAGCTTCATACTGGACTCTTTGCAAACCTCTTTGCCATGCTAAACTCCAACCTCC
>Ga0256826_1000675_pt1 | contig 20879 bp, 16 predicted proteins | sample CV79metaG_FD_185975 | JGI IMG/M metagenome (GOLD analysis project Ga0256826, IMG submission 185975) | Hydrothermal vent microbial communities from East Pacific Rise, Pacific Ocean - CV79 | ecosystem: Environmental > Aquatic > Marine > Hydrothermal vents | place: Pacific Ocean: East Pacific Rise...
CTCACTTATAACTATGGCAAAACCGATGCCACTAAAGTGAATACCCATCGCCTTTGTTTTGTGTTTTAGATTTAGTTTTAACATGACTAAAGAGCTTCCCACTAGGAGTATCATAGCTGAGCCAAATCCAGCTGCCATACGGGAGACAATCCAGAGTGTTTCATTTGTGCTTGTAGCTAAGATGAGTGTGGTGAGTATGCTAAGAAAGAGACCAACTCTAAAATAAAATACTTTTTTTTGGATATCTTTGAGTGTGATTGAGAACATCGCTCCACTAAGATACCCAGCAAAGTTAAGAGAGGCTAAAATACCAGCATCTGTTACACTAAGATAATCATGAAGCATAGGTGTAAGAAGGGAGGTAAAAGCAAAACGAGCCACTCCAATGCCAACTATAATAGAAAATATACCAGCTAATAAAATAGCGATATTAGAATTTTTATTTAACAAATATGAGATAGAGGACTCCCCATAAAAGAAAAATAAGAAAACCTAAAACAGTAAAAGTGATGATAATACGAGTAGTTAGGTAGAAAAGAAACTTTAAAAAGTTTGGGACTTTCATCTATCTCTTATATGGGTAGGTCTTCATCTTAAGACCCTTAGTTGCATAGTCCATTCCACCTTGGAGGTTGATGACTTTATATCCTAACTCTTGAGACATCCAGGGTGCTATCATAGATGTTCTACTTCCAGTATGACAGATAATAGCAAAGGGTTTTGTAGTATCGACTTTGGCGTTTAACTCTTTTAAAAATGCATTAATATTATATTTTCCCTGTTGGTTAAAAAACATGATAGGAATAGCACCCTTTAAAAGTCCAGTCTCTTTCCATTCTGGTGGTGTTCTGACATCGACGATAGGTAGGTTTGAATCAAGTATCTCTTGAGTCATATATGAGTTTTTAAGCTCTGCGAATAGGCTAACTGTAAGTAGTGTAAGTAGTATAATTATTTTTTTCAATCTGTTCTCCCAAAATGATAGTATAATTATATCAATAATAAAATAATATATAGGCTAAAAATGGCAGCATCGCAAAAAGCAATCACTAACTCTAATAGACTTCGTTACATAAGAGCATTGGAACGTTTTCATAAGGGTATGATTTCATATCTAATGAATACTCCTGAACTAACGCACAAAAGCTTTAACAAAAAGATAGATAACTCTTTAAAACTTTTAAATCGTATAGATGAAGTTGACCTCTATAAGGGTGAGTTAAAAGACCTTCAGATTCTTGTAAAAAAGATGATAAGTTATAAAGATTCAGAAGAAGATATAGAAAATATTAAAGAGGAACTCCTTCATAGCTCTAATCAGTTAGACAAGAGCAAAAATGCTCGTAGATATAAAAAAGACAAGCATTCAAACGCCATGTTTGATGAGTGGGAATAGGGAAAAGTAATGGCGAGAATACTACTTGTAGAAGATGACAAAATACTTTCAGAAACACTCTGTGAACTTCTTGAAGCAGAGGGATACAGTGTTTCACTTGCTACAACGGGAAACTCTGCACTAGAGCTAAGTTATGAGAATGGCTACGAGTTGATGCTATTTGATGTAAATATACCTGATTTTAGTGGTTTTGAGCTCTTAGATATGCTGAGAAAATCAGGTAACTCCATACCTTGCATCTTTTTAACATCTTTAAATGACATCGCTTCTCTCTCTCGTGGTTTTGAAGTGGGAGCTGACGATTACCTTAAAAAGCCTTTTGATTTTGATGAGCTTTTAGTCCGTATACAAGCCCTTCTTCGTAAATCTTTTTCAGCACAAGAGAATGAAGTCAGCTACAGAGATTTGACATATAAAATACAGACAAATGAACTTCACAGAGATGGTGAACTCATTCTCTTAGCACCTCAAGAGCAAAAGCTTTTAGCACTCTTCTTTAGACGTGCAAATGAAACAATCACTAAACAAGAGTTTTTACATGAACTCGATAGTGTTCAAGAGTCTAGCGAGGGAGCTCTTCGTGTCTACATCACTAAACTAAGAAAAATAGGACTAGAGATACAGACAATAAAAGGGATAGGATACAGACTTGTTAAGTCATGAAAATAGGGCCTTTTGGAAGTTCTTTAGTATATATTTTGGAAGTGTTGCTCTTCTCATTTTAGCATCAGGTTTTTTCTATTTTGGTGAACAAGAGAAGATGATGATAAAAAAAGAGCATTTCTCTATGATAGAGTTTACTCGAAAACTTAAAATGAAACTCAACCCTCAAGATGATCATATAAAGTACCAGCATATAGATATAGATATAAATAACTTTAATATGGATAATTTTACAATAAAAGAGGATAAGTTTTTAAAGTATATGCCCTTTAGTTGGAATGGGGGATATATACTCATAACAAAAGATAAGGTACATTATCATGAAAAATTATTTGTTATAAAGTTAGAGATTATTCTTCTTCAGATTGTACTTCTTATACTTTTTGGATTTATCAGTTATGTTCTCGCTATGAGAGCTCTTAAACCTATGCAAAATGCCATAGTAAAATTAGATAATTTTTCAAAAGATTTAATTCATGACCTGAACACACCTATAACATCTATGTTTCTAAACATAAAACTCTTAGAATCTAAGCAGGAGTTTAAAGAGAGTAAACCACTAGGCAGAATAAAACAGAGCCTTGTAGATATTGGAGAATTACATAGTAACCTTACTATTTTACTTCAAGAAGATACTATGATAGTACAAAAAGAGAACCTCTTTGACATCATCTCCGAAGTTGTAACTACACATAAAAAAATCTATAAAGATATACAGTTTATAGTAAAATCACATGAAGTTTATGCAACTATAAACAGAGATGCTTTTAAGCAGATAATAGTAAATATTATCTCGAATGCTTGTAAATATAATGTAGAAAATGGGTATGTAAAGATATATATGAAAGAGGGTGTATTATCTATAGAAGATGGAGGGGTTGGTATAGAAAACCCTGAACAGATTTTTGACAGATCTTATAAAGAGCATGTAAGTGGTCATGGCATAGGGCTAGATATAGTAAAGCGTTTATGTGAGGTGATGAATATAAAAATATCTGCCTCCTCAACTCTTGGAGAAGGCACTATAATCTCTTTAAAATGTAAGGTTTAAAAGAGTTTTAGATTTTTTAAAAGTCCACCTACTGCATCAGAGCTTAACTGTTTCTGTAAAGCATCTTGAGAGATGTTTTTCTTTATGATGTTTTCAAGTGCATTACTATCTTTTGTGTTGGCGTTTAGAAGGTTTTTGACATCGTTGAATTCACCTAAGTCAAGCTCTCCTAGCTGTTTGTTAAACTCTTTGTTTATCTCTGCTTGAAGTTTTTTCTGGTACTTTTTCACCTCTTTACTTGCCTGTTTACTCAGACCTTTAGCAATTTTTTTATCAAGATCAGAACTAAGTGTAATCTCTGGATTATCAAGGGTCCCACCTACAGAAGCATCAATGCTAAAGTTTGTAATATTAGAGAGAATATCTCCGATCATTTTGTCGGTTATCGAAGATGATGCTGAGTAGATAAGAGCTGTTTTAACAAACTCAGCCGATATCTTGGCGTTTAAACTCTCAAAATTAGTGATTCTTAGTGATGAACTCTCATCTATAAGAGAGTTTTTAATAACAAGGTTATCAACCGCACTATACTCAGGAAGTTTATAAGCTTTAACTCTAGAGTTTGCAGAAGTTAAAGTCTCCTCTCCTAGTTCATTATGTTCAAAGTCTAATTTGAAGAGTTTATAGTCAGAACTTTTACTATTCATCATACCTGTAAGAGGTTTTTTATAGAGTTTTTGGTCATCAGATATATCTCTAATTTGCAAGTCATAGTTGTTTTCATGCATAATGATGTTGGCGTTTAGCTTACGAACGACAAAGTTAGGGTATGGCTTAGTAGCTACATACTTAATCCATCTACCTTGCATTCTTTTTTGCTCTACTGTCTGTTCTTCATCACTAGATATATAAGGTTTTATCTGCTCATAATACTTTGTTCCCATACGAAGGTACTTCTCTAAAGAAGAAGAGAAGTAAGTTCCTACTATGTTCATAGCCCCATTTTGGTCTAGAGAATACTTACTTGCTAAGTGATTATAGTCTTGCATAGGAAGAGTTTGAATCTCTTTTAAGTGTCTCTCTATAGTTTTTTTGTCTTTTTCATACTCTTTAGTCATCTGAGAAAGTTCGTTATTTACTTGCTCTAACTCTTTTTTAAGGGCATCTGCTTCATTTACTATAGTGAGTATCTGCTCAGGAGACTTGATGTTTCCTGCTTTTTTCTCAAGACTTTTTATTTTTTTCTCTATAGAAGCTATTTTTTTCTTCTGCTCATCTCCTTGGGCAAAGTTACTCCATTTTTTAGTGATGGCTGTTATGTTTTTCTGTATCTCTTTTGCAGCAGCAACAGACTTTAGACCCTCTTTTGCTATGAGGTCTTCTACTTTAGGAAGCTCTGGAGTTTTAAATGAACTTTCATCTTTATCTACTGAAGAGTCTGAATTTTGTTCAGATGGAGTCTCTTTTTTTACAAGAGATGTATTGAGTGTTATGTTCCCAAATGAGATGATTTCAAAGTCAAGTTTTTTCTCTAAAAGGTGGTCTATGTTTAGCTTTAACTCTACTCTATCTATGTTTATATCGTCAGTTTTAGAGTCACCATTATTTATGAATGCTATATTGTTTATTTTGAGAGTTGCTTCAAGAACTTTACTCTCTACATCATCTATCTGAACTGTTCTCTGTGTTACTTTTGAAAGAGAGTACTCTAGAGCTACTTTAATAAGAGGGTCAATTATAAAAAGAGCAATAGTTACAATAATCGCTACTATCCCAACAAAAAGACCAGCTGCCCATAGTCTCATAATACCTGGTTTTTTGTCTAAGTTTTTTTCACTGTAAGGATTTAACCAAGAGAAGTATTTTGAGTCTTTAAACTTAGCTTCTAGTGTGACACGGTACTTATCTATAAGTCTGTTAAGAACTGGAAACATTGTAAACGCCAAAGGAAGAGATATAACAAGGCTCCCCATCAAAATAGTGTAGTTGTAAGAACTCCAAAGAGTAGGAGTAGAGTTATACATAGTAGTAAATATGGCGTTTAATGGCTCTGCTGTAAGTACTTCATATCCAAGTGTAGCAAAGACCGGGTCAAGCATAAGCGCTAAACCAGCAAATAAAATGCTCATTAAAAAGAAGACAGCAAGTGGAATGTTAATAGCAAAAGCTATAAAGAGTATAAAAAAGTTAATAGGAGTAGCAAGTGGTAAAAAACCACTTATCATCCCAAGAACGATAGCAAGTGTTATCTGCCAAGAGGCTTGAGCAGAGTTAAGAGTTTTTAAGAGTTTGATAATGTCCATAAGTTAGCCTGTGGTTAATTTATGTGTATTATATCAAATTAAAAACTATAAGTTATATCTGCAAAAATTTTATCGTTATTACTAGTTGCATCTATAAATGGTTTATCTTCTGGCTTCGCTGCACTTAGATAGTTTATAACACCAATATTCGCGACAACCGCATCTATAATATCATATTCAACAGATGCTCTGAAAAAGCCACCATACTGCCAGTTATGACCAAACATACTTAACAAAAGTGTGGCATTTATAGAGTCGTTTTCAAATGAACGAGTAGCTCTCATTGCTGTTTGGACTTCATCCTCTTGAACATAATCTGGTTTGAGATATGTACTACCCATCTGTGCTTCGTAGTCAAATATATGTCTATTTGCAACTTCTAAAGATAATACAGTGTCTTTGATTCCCATATAGTCAAGACCAACTAGTGCATCTAGACGTTGTTTATCATCAGTTGTTGAGTTATATCTTATCCCATTTACAAATGCTGCTTCACTTTTTAGTAAAAAACTACCTGTCGCAATATTTACGGCTGAACCTAACATCTGTATTTTACTAACTTCACGTTTTTGGCTCTCTGGATTTATATACCATTTTGAGTCTAGTACATCAGCCCCGTAAAAAGATAGATCCCATCCTGAAAAGACACCATTTGCCGCTAGTGCATACTGCATGTTATCCCAAGAGTTCTCAGGTTGCTTTAGTTCTATGAAAGGACTAGGAGCAATAGGGAAAATGCTATCAACAGGAAAAAATTCACTTCTTGGTGCTGCTTCTAAGAAGATTCTACTCTCAACAATTGCCATGGCTGAGAAGTTCCAATCACCTAAGTAGTAGTCAAACTTAGCCATACTTGTACTAAGTCTTAAGTCTTCAATGTCTGTCATACCTGGAAGACGATTATCAAGAGGGTTTATAACATCTGTGATTCTGATACTATCCGATTTACCCCATACAACAATCTGACGACCAACTTTAAGGTCTACATCCTTTGATAGGCGCCCTTGAAGATAGACATCATCAAATCTAAGTTGTGTTTTATAGGCATCAAGTGTATCTTGATTATAGTTGTTTTGAGTTCTTATGTCATAGATAGCATCATAAAAAGCATCTCCACTTACTCTCATTTTCCAGTCACTGCTTAGTTTATAGTCTACTTGAAGGTAAGTAGATGCTTGTGCTTGGTTAAAACCTGAGTAATCCACAGGGTCAAGTAGTTGTCCAGATGGAGCAGCTGCTTTGTCTGCATAGACTACATGCTCTCTAACGCCGTAAGCTGTTTTAAATGCTATATTACCATTTATTGAGAGTTTACTTGGCTCTTTTAATATTTCTGGAGTCCCCTCTTCTAATGAAGTGTCATCACCAAAACCATCTAAATCTCCGCCCATCTCATCATCGCCAAAACCACTTAAGTCCATACTCTCTTCACTTAGAGTCTCCTCTACATCAAAACCGCCTAAGTCAGCATCTAAACCATCCTCAGCGAGTAGAGAATTACTTAATAGTAGAGTGCCTAACGTTAAAGAGAGAAAGAGTTTAGAAGACATCTCTTATAGTCCACGCTCTAGTGTACGAGTAGTAAAAAGTGACTCATCTAAATCTTGATTGTATTTAATCTCTGAAAATTTGAATATAGTTTTATGAAGCATTTTTTTACCTTTTTTAGTCACCATTTGCATCTCAGTTGCAGTCCAGATACCATCTATTTTTTTAAGACCTTTTACCTGCATATATTTTAGTTTTTTACCAGCTTTTATGTAGTTAAGAGCTTGGACTACTACAAAGTTGTCTTGTCTTACAAACATAATACTTTTAGTATAACCAGTCTCTTCTACAGTCTTTTCACTTTTTGGAGTTACGAGCATCTGCCAAACTTTGTGACCACCTACTTTTGTCTCTTTCATAATTTTATAAGTATAGTCTTCTACATTTCTTGATGTCATATCTGAGTAAGTAAAATCACTCCCCATAAAAGATGAACTCTTATCACTCGAAGCGATACGTTTTACTTTTTGAAGTTCAGGTAGGTATAACCACTGGTCATCATCTTTGTTAGAATCTTCGTAATCATATGTTAAAAAAGCAGTATTTTTCACATCGGCAGGTGTAAGGAAAAACATAAGTTTTAGTTTATCTTCACCCTTGTCTTTAGTAAAAGTTTTTAAATCACGAATACGCTTCTTACCATTTTTATCTATAAGAATCATCTTCATTTTAGAAGTGGAGTTGTCACCCTCATCTCTGTCATGAACTTTCTGTGCTATCTCTTGACCAGTTATTGCAAATAGTGAGCTCAGTGTTAATGAAGCTATAAGTAATGTTTTAAGTATCATTTTATATTCCTATGTTTTAATTTTTATACCCTTAAGGTGTACCTCGTAATTATAATAGTTTTATGTTAGGGGAGTGTTAAGAATACAACCAAAAGTCACGAGGTTTTCTTCTTTTTTGTTGATCACTGAGTTTAATACTATAAGAAGAATTTAGAGTATATAAGTCAATATTAACTTTTAACTCAATATCTAAACCAAAAAGATTCAAGTATAAAAGTATGAGTTTCTTTGCCTCTTTATAGTTATCTTTTTTAATGTAGTAATTTATTTTTACATTGTAAGCTAGTCTTAGAAGGTCTCCTATTTTAGTACTTCTTGAAGGTAGTTTTTTAAGGTCACCTAAACTCTCTTCAAGTGCATCAACTTTTCCTTGAATTGCATACTTTTCACACTCATTTATAATTGTATACCATCTACTTTGAAGATGTTTTGCTAAATCGGTGTTTTTAAGTGAACAGTCTGCATCAATAAGTTTGTAGCACAAGAAAAAGTCATCACTGTTAAAAGCATCAAATAGTTTTTTTACATTCTGTGATTCCTCACGTAACCTAGTAGCTATATTTTCATATTTAGAATTTTTTTCTAATCTCTCAATAATGATATCTGCAAGAGTTAAGTTCCCAATTTTTATAAGTTCTTTTGCTTCTTCTAAACTGTTTTTTAGTTCACTATGGAGTGATTGATAGTGATCAAGATTTGTAAAGTTTTGATTCTCTTTCGCAATATTATTAATCCTCTCAAATTCTTTATTCTCAATTGCTTGCAAAAAATTGATAAAATCTTTATTTTTATAGAGTATAAATTTTATAACAGATCGCTTTGAAGGTACCATGATATAGTCACTTAAAAGAGCTCTTGCGGACTCAGTGTTATTTAAAAGCATCTGCTTTTGTGCTTCAACAAAATTTTTCTGCCAAAACTTCTCTAAGCTTTTATACTCCAGTGTCTGTTTTAAAGCAGGAAATCTATCAGACATAGAGTAGACTAGATTATATTTCTTTTCATGGAAAAAGTTTTGAAATTTTTCATAGTGTTTAAATGCAGTATAAATCAACTCAACTTCATCTTTTTTTGATGGAATCTTCATAAGAGGTCTTGTAATATCACCAGCAGAGTTTAGATCACCTTTAATGATATATTTTATAGCATCTACAAGGTTTTTTTCATAGGAGTCTTGAAGATGAATATCCTCTTTTGAACCTCTAAGCATAGGTGCTTGTTGTAGTAGTTTATATGCTTGGGCGATTTTATTATCACTGATTAAATTTTTTAAAGTATTAAGGTTTAGTAACTCTACATTTAGAACAGTGGCATCTTTTAAAATTACTAGTAGGGAATCTTCATTTTTTTGAATAATCTTATCTATATTTGTATCAAATTCTAAGTATTTAGTATCTACAATTTTTAATGTTTTTATATTTACTAAACTGATGTAGTTTTTATTTGAACTTATAAGTATATACTCTTTATTTGGCATTGCAATGATATTTTTTATTTTTGTAAAAGGAGCATTTAGTCTTCTAATTTTAGAGGGGTTATTTAAATCAATAATTTCTAAAACACCATCTATATTTCCACTTATGAGGTGAGTATTATCAAGGAAGTACAGTGTTTCTATTTTTACTCTTGATCTTGTAATAATCTTAGTATTATCTCTTGTATGTAAATTAATGACATATATAGCTCCCCCATATCCACTACAGGCTAGTTTATCATCATTAAAAGCAAAAGCACTCACAAAATTAGTCTCTTTTTGAGAAAATTTTTCATCTGGAAGAAGATAAGGGAAAGAGCAAAGTCTTGAAAGTTTGGAACTACTATTAAATCTATATTGCACTACTCTACCATTACTTGTTCCAATAATTATATATGTAGAAGAAGGATCAAAGCTGATGATTTCAATATGGCTATCTACTTTTATAATTTTAATAATAGTTTGTGTAGATAAGAGCATTATGTGAACTGAAGTGCCATTTACAAAAGCAGCTAACTTGGCATTTTGACTAAAGGCAACAGATCTTGTTTCTTGGTTTAGTTCTACTGGAAGAATATTTGATAAAACAGAACACTCCTCTGTTTCTACAACTCGAATGCCACTATTTGTAGTGGCAAAAATGATAGTATTATTATCAAGTACTTTTAAACTTAAAATTGAGGAAAAAGCTTTCAAACATTTCGTAAGTTTAGGCAAAGTAGAACTCCAAAAATAGTATAAGATTTTATTCTATTTATTATAATGTCTTACTCTTAAAGTATTATAATTTAAGAGTAAGAAAATAGAGTTTTACTTGCTATCTTTAGTGATTAAAGTTAGAAGTGCAGGGCCTAAAATAATATTGGAGATTAGTGCTATTGAAATTGCTCCACCAGCTAATATACCAAAGTTAATAAGGTTTGTAAGTGAAGCAAACATATAAACATAGAATCCTAAACTAAGAACAATAGTTGTAGCTATAAGTGCACGACCTGTTCCTAGCATTGTTTTTTCTACTGACTCTTTTGTTGAGTAACCTTGGTGATGGTACTTTGCAAAGTTATGAAAAAAGTGAACTGTATCATCTACACTTAGTCCTATAACTATCGCACCTACAAGCATAGTGAACATATCTAGTGGCATATTTACCATAGACATAAACCCTATAGTAAGTACGATAGGCAGAACATTTGGAATCATACTAGTTAGACCAATTTTAACACTTCCAAGAAGAATAACCATCATAATAGCTATGAGTATAAACGCCACTACATAAGATGTAGCCATTGAACTCATAGCAGCTGAGAGTGTACGCTGAAAGAGAGGAACCATACCTGTAACAGTAATTTCTACATCTTCTCCTAGACCATCTTTTAGGAGTGCAGTAAGTTCATCACTTATCTCTGCATACTCACCAGCTTCCATCCAAGGAAGTTTAAAAGTGATACGAGCTTTAGAAAAACTACCATCTACAAAATCTTCTAAGTCATCACTTCCTGAGTTTTCAAAGAGTAAAAACTCTTGAGGAATAAGTCTATCATTTTTAGTAATAGCATAGTACTCTGCTTTGTTTTCGTGAAGTCCACGGTGAATCTCTTTAAGAACATCTCCAACACTCCAGCCTTTACCAACAAAGTGTTTATCAGTTTTAAGTTGTTGAGCCTCTTGTACTAGAGTATCTATTTTAGTTAAGAGTTCTGAACTATAAAGACCATTCTCTTTCTTTGTATCGATAATAACTTCCATAGTTACACTTCCACGAAGTTCATGGTCTACTATTGCAGTTGAGAGTTTAATTGGAGAATCATCAGGTTGCCATGAGAGAGGATCATGTTTAAACTGAACGCCAGTAGCAAAATAGACCCAGATAATAGTAATAACAGCACTTACACCAACTATCTTTTTAGCATTATTTACACTAAAATCAGCAATACTTAGAAGGATTTTATCCATTGTTTGAGAGTTTTTTTGCTGCTTAGCTTTTGTTGCTTTAAGTGGAAGTGTTGCTAAGATTGCAGGGAGTAAAACAAGTGTATTAAAAAGAGCAATCATCACACCGATAGCTGCAAATATACCTAAATCTGCAATAGGTGCTATAGATGCAGTTGAAAAGGAGAGAAGCCCTGCTGCAGTTGTTAGTGAAGTCATGATGATAGCAAGACCTGAGTGACCTAGTGCATAACTTATAGCTCTATTTTTATCCCCATGTTCATTTAAATGTTTAAAGAACATGGCTAAGAGATGTACAACCGCACCGATTCCTACGGCAAGTAAGAATGATGGAAGAATTTGTGTAGGAATGGTAATAGGAGTTCCTATAATAGCCATTAATGCGATAGTAGTTAAAAGAGAAATCACTACTATAAATATAGGAAGTATTACTGCACTAATTCGACGAAACACAATGAAAAGAAAAATCATCATCATAAGTAAAACAAGTTTAACAAATTTTTGCATATCTTTTTGAACTGACTGTTTATTATAGTCATTTACAGCAAGTGAGCCTGCTACGAAAACAGTAAAGCCTTCTTTATTAAACTCTTTAGCTATCTTATCAGCAGCTCTAACCATCTCGCTTTTTGATGGGTCAGTTAAAAACTCTGAATCTTCTGCTTCTATATCTTCTCCAAAGCCAGCAAGTTCATCAGCATTCTCTGCTGTCTCATAAGCACTTGGTTCTAAGATAATTGTTGTCATAGTAAGTGCTTCATTGTAAAGAAGGTTTTTATACATTGCATTATCAAGTGCAATTTTTTTGATACTTTCTAATTCCTGCTTATTTTGAGGAAAGTTTTCAAAGAGGTCCTCAACTATAAGCCTATCACCCTCTCCACGAGTATTTCTGGCATTTATAAGTGATGTAATATCGTTTAAATGTGGTACTTCATTTTCTAGTTTTGTATGAAGGGTTTGGATCTTTTTGAGTGTTTCAAGTGCAAAGATATCTTTAGCTTGAACAACAACTAAGATTTTTTCATCTTGTCCAAACTGCTCTTTAAAGGCTTCATATCTGACAAGTGCAGGGTCTGTGTCATACAAGAATCCCTCTGTCGAAGTGTCTATCGTGATAAATCTGATATTTGTAATAATAGCTATACTAATTATCATCATAAGTAAGATGATTTTTTTAGGGTGTTGTGTGATTACATCACCCATCTTTTCTAAGCGAGATTCGCTTTTAGTTCTCCAGTTCATAACATGTGCCTTTTGTATTGATACTGTAATACTATCGCATCAATATTAGGCTAACGTTAATTGGCTAGGCATGTAGACAAGACTCTTCTAGCATTGCATCCATAAGTGCAAATAGCTCTGTTGATGCCTCTTCCATTTTATCAAAATTATCAACGATAGTATCTGCATTTTCAAGAGTATCATGTTCTGCATCATTTTGAATAAAATTAAGATTTGTATTGGCATTAGTGTGAACAATTTTATGAGGTGCTGCAATTTTAGGGTAAGAAGAGGTACAAGAGAATCTATTTTTCCCTTCTCCATCATACCAAACACCCAAATTACAATGATGAGAATCGACAGCTTTAAGTATAGGTTTAAGTGACATAAGTGAGTTATAAGCACGAGATTTATAGAGAATATGATCAATTTTTGCTAAAACAACAAAAACATTGTTTTCCATCATATATGAGCTGTCCACTATATGGTTTGAGCTATCACTTAATTCTACTAGTGTATTTTCGAACTCTTCTATTTTTTTTGTAGAAGCATCAACAGTCTCTTTCATACTCTCAGAACTACCTTGAATCTCATTCATACCTTGCTGCAGTGATTTAATACTTACAGAGATTTCACTTGTAGCTTTATGTGTACGTTCAGCAAGTTTACGAACTTCATCCGCAACAACAGCAAAACCACGACCATGCTCCCCTGCACGAGCAGCTTCAATAGCTGCATTAAGTGCAAGAAGATTTGTTTGATCTGCAATGTCAGTAATGAGTTCAATTACTGATGTAATACTATTTGTCTGGTTTGCTAACTCTTCTATACTGGAGTTATTCATTCCAACCTGTTCATTAAGCATATGAAGTTCACTTACGGCTTCATTGATATTATCACGAGAGCTACTTGAAAGTTCTGCTGCAGATTTTGTAGCAGATGTGATATTTTTGAGGTTTTGAATATTTGTTTTTAAGTTTGCTTGTATAACGGTAAGTGACTCAGATACATTTATACTATTTTCACTAAGTCTTGCATTAAATGTATCTCTAAGTCCTTTGTTATACTGGTCATGCATATAATCAATACTTGTTGAGACATTATTTATAGCTACTACAAACTCTCCTTCCATTCCAGCAGAAGAGATTTTATTACTAAATTCACCTTGAGCAGCTTGTGTGATTGTATCATTAATCTCTTGGATGAGATTTCCAATATGTTGAAGAAGATTACTGAGGTTTCTTCCCATGACTCCAAGTTCAGTGTCATGCTCTGATGATTCACATTTTCTTGAAAAATCACCTTTTGCAGCATAACCAATAAGTTGTGTAAATTTATCGATGCCATCAGTAATAGATCTTCTGATAATAGTAGCAATAAAGAGTACAACCATTCCTGTAATAATCCCTGCAATAAGAACCAAGTATTTATAAAATGAAATTTCATTTTCAAGAGACTCAGAATCATTTTTTAGTTCTGCTTCTTTAAGTTTTACAAGTTTTTTAAATGATGTTCTAGATGCATTTGCATAAGGTGTTAGATCATTTTTGTAGTGTGTATAAATTCCTACAGTATTGTTTTTAATATCACTGCTTGATAAACCTTTCATCATGTCAAACGAGTTATTTAAAAAGAGCATAGTTGAAGATTTAGCTTCTCTTACTAGATTTAATGATGGATCCTCTTTCATTAACTCTTCAAGTGTATTAAAATATGTACTAACACTTGAAATACGATTTTGAAGTTTATTAATATCTTTATTATAGTCCCCACCAAGCATAATATCTCTTGTTGTTCGACTCACATAGTTAAGATCTTTTTCAATCTTAAGTGTAATCAAATCTGCTTCCATTGAGTTGTTTCGCAGGTGCTTATACTCACCTTCTATTCTGTCCATCGAGAAAAAAACAAAAATTGTTGCAGAGAAAATAGCAAAAGTTGCCATCCCAATAAGGTAGTTCATTTTCTTCTGTATACTCATATGCTCAAACATATATAATCCTCACTTAATTATAGTATTTGAGTCATTCTATCATAATGATTTTTTATATTATATTAATCAAATAGAGAATAATTACAAATTTTTGATATTTGTTATTTTAGAGAGTTTATAGCTATCTTAGCTGTCTCTATAAAACCATCCGCACCAGGAATAAATGGAATTAGTGAAGTTCCGATTCCACCCCAAATAACAAAAAGAGCCATAATTGCAATGATAATAGTACTAATGTCAATTGGAAGCTTTTTTTGTTCATGGTCGGTTGGATAAAAGTACATCATAGCAATAAGTTTAAAGTAGTAGTAGACTGAGATAAAAGCAGTCATTATTCCAAGACCTGCAAGTATAAGCTGTCCAGATTCAATGGCTGAAGTAAAGATATAAAATTTACCTAAAAAGCCAATAGTTGATGGAAAACCAGCAAGGGAAAGCATAAATATAGACATCATAAGTGCCATATATGGTCTTCTGTTTGCAAAACCTTTGAAGTCCTCATATGTCATCTGCTTTTTACTTTGAGAGGCTATGAAACTTAAGATTCCAAAAGAGCCAACAGCAGAGAGAAAGTAAGCCATAAGATAAAACATAATAGCAGGAGCAGCAAGCTCACTTCCAAGACCAATGGATGAGATACCAATAAGTAGATACCCACTATGAACTATAGAGGAACCAGCTAGCATGCGTTTAACTATGTTTTGACTAATGGCGAGCCAAGAGCCACCAAGAAGAGTTAGAATGGTAATAGCTTGGAGCATCTCTGTCCAGAAGTGATTTATCTGTGCAAAGTTGACTATGTAGAGACGAAGAGCAATAGCAAAGATAGCTATCTTAAATGTTGAAGCCATAAACATAGTGATGGGGTAGGGTGCACCATGATAGACATCGATTATCCAAGAGTGAAAAGGAACAGCACCGATTTTAAACATAATAGTCACCATAAGAAAACTCCCTCCCACTACTAAAAGAGTCATATCTTCTATTGGTGTGGCGTTTACATACAGAGAGATATTTTCTAGTGTTGTTGAGCCAACTGCAGCATAGATAAGAGCAGTGCCAAGCATAAAAAAAGCTCCTGTCATTGAGCCTAAAACCATGTACTTCATCATAGCTTCACTACTAACTCTTTTGTTTTTATGATAACCAACAAGGGTATAAATACTCAAAGATGCTATCTCAAGGGCAATGAAAACAGTAAGTAGTTCATGGGCATGAGAGAGCATCATCATACCCAAAACACTAAAAAGTATAAGTGAAAAGTACTCTCCACTAAAGTAAGAACGGCTCTTAAAGTAGTCACTATTTACAAGTAGAGTTAAAATAGCACCAAGAGTAAACATAAGGTCAAAAATAGTTGCAAAATCATCCAAAATAAATGTATGTTTAAAGATAGCTTCAAAAAGATAATCTTGAGTGTTATGACCTAAGATAAGGTACTCTGATACAAAAGCTATAAGTAAAAAGAAAACAGCTATAAAGTTAAAGTTTTTGAGACTAATATTTTTGTTGTGACTTAGAAGCATAAGTGTCAGGGCCCCTAAAAGTACACTGATCATTGGAAGTGCAAAAAAGAGTTCGTTTATCATTTTAAAGCTCCTAGTAATCCCGGTTCAATAAATGGTATAAAAAGTGAGGGCATGATGCCTGTAAGTAGGAGTAAAATCACTAAGGGTACTAACATTAAAATCTCTTTGAGATTTAAATCACTAACAATAGTCTCATTGTTCGCCTTTCCAAAGAGTGTGCGTTGGAGCATCCAAAATATATAGACCATAGCACTAAGCATAGTAGTCGCTGTAAATACACCCACCCAAAAAGAGGCTTTAAAAGCTCCTATAATTATAAGTAGTTCTCCTACAAAACCACCTGTTCCTGGAAGTCCGGCTATGCTAAGTGCAAAGAAAGCAAAGAAGAAGGTAAAGATAGGCATCTGTGATGCTATGCCCCCAAGCTCACTGATGTTAAGGGTTCTAAATCTATGATAGGTAAGACCGATAACCATAAACATTCCAGCACTTGCAATGGCATGTGTCGCTATAAAGTAGAGACTTCCTCCCCAGGCATAGATATTACTCAGAAATATTCCAAGAGCAATGAGGGAGAGGTGTGAGCCCGAAGAGTAAGCAAACATACGACGTAAGTTTGTCTCTGTAATGGCGACTATAGCATAGTATATAAGCCCAATAAGTGCTAAAACAATGATTATAGGTTCATAAAAGTGTAGAGTCGAGCCAAAGAGAGAAAATCCAAAACGCCAGATTCCATAAACGCCAAGTTTAGCCATAATAGCAGACATAATGACAACAGCAGGTGTTGGTGCTGAGCCATAAGCTGGTGCCATCCATGTGTGAAAGCCTACAAGAGGAATCTTTATAGCAAAGGCGAGTAAAAAACCAGCTGTGAGCCAGATGGAAGTTTTCGCTTCAAAGATAAGAGTACTTAAATCACTCAGTGCAAAACTCCAAATACCTGTTGTCTCAAAGTAGATATAGCCGATGTAAAGAATAGAAAAAAGCATACTCATAGAACCAAGTATAGTCATAAGAACTATTTTCATTGAGTTATACTGCTGCATTCCACTACCATACTTTCCAATCATTATAAAAATAGGAAGTAGCATAGTCTCCCAAAAGAGATAAAAGAGAATAAGGTCTAGTGAAAGTACAGCACCTGTTACTCCAGTTTGAAGTAGCATCATATTGTACCAGTAGCCTTTTCTATTCTCTTTGAGCATATAAAGATAGAGTAGAGGCATAATAGTTGTGATGAGTAAAAGAACAACTAAAGATAGGTAGTCTACTCCAATATTATAAGTTATACCTGCATTTTGAATCCAGGGAGCATTGACTAAAAACTGCAGGCCTTGATGAGGGTTAAAGTCATATGTTAAAAAGAGTGTCAGTGCTAGAGTTGCTAAAGAAGAGAAGATAGCTCCTGCACGTAAAAGAGGGAGTGAAGCTCTCGCTACTCCTAAAACAATAGCAATAATTAAGGGAAGAAAGATGATGTCAGTTAAAATATTTTCCATTATAGTGCTACTCCTAGTTTATAGATAAGAAATAGTGACATACCTGAAACGCCAGCTAAGATATACAGAGCATAGTATCTAACTTTTCCATTCTGAAGTCTTGTGAAAAGTTTTGAAGCTGTGAGATAGAACCATACATTTAGGTTTATAAAACCATCAAATATTTTAGGGTCAATGACCTTTGCGATAAAGTGACTCATGTTTACAAGAGGTTTTATTATAAGAAACTCGTAAATCTCATCTATATAAAACTTATTTGATGCAACTCTTGTAAAGAGTAGCTCCTCTGTAGGCTCATGTTTAGAAAAGGCGAACATTTTATAGGCAAAGAGCATCCCCACAAACCCAAGACTAACATTGAGTGCTCCTATCATATACTCAGTTGAATGAGGTAGCTTATGAAGGGTATCAGGAAGTGAAAGAAAGTTGTTAATAAGCATTTTGCCTCCATAAGCCTCATTTACTCCTAAAAATCCAGCAGTGGCACTTCCAAACGCCAATATGACAAGAGGATAAGTCATACTTTTTGGAACATTTCGCAGTGCTCTTCTCCCTTCAACTGGTGAGTGAAAGACAGTAAAGAGGAGTCTAAACATATAAAAAGAGGTCATGGCAGCAGTCAGAGAACCTATAGTCCAGATGAGGTAGTGCTCTCCTGCAAAGGCTGTTACTAAAATGGCATCCTTAGAGAAAAATCCTGCAAAAGGAGGTATTCCACTTATAGCTAATGTTGCTATGAGCATAGTGATATAGACAAGTTTCATCCGTCCTCTTAGTGCTCCCATCTTAAAAATATTTTGTTCATGGTGCATAGCGATTATGATAGCTCCTGCTCCCATAAAGAGAAGGGCTTTAAAAAAAGCATGTGTAAAGACATGAAATATACCAGAACTATATGCTCCCAGCCCCACAGCAATAAACATATAACCGAGCTGACTCATAGTTGAGTATGCAAGAATTTTTTTAATATCACTCTGATATGAGGCAATTATGGCAGCAAAAAGAGCAGAAGCTGCACCAATACTCGCTATAAATAGCCCAATATCAGGAATCTGAATATAGAGAAATGAGAAACGTGCCACCATATAAACGCCAGCAGTAACCATAGTTGCGGCATGGATGAGTGCTGAGACGGGAGTTGGTCCTGCCATAGCATCTGGAAGCCAAACATAAAGAGGAATCTGTGCTGATTTTCCCATAGCCCCTACAAAGAGTAAAAGACCTATAAGGCTCAACATACTATGGTCTAAAAGAGATATATTTGCTTTAATCTCATCAAATGTAAAACCATGCCCCTCTAGTGCAATAAAAAGAAGAGAGAGTGCAATAATGAAACCAAAATCTCCGACACGATTTAAGATAAAGGCTTTATTTGCCGCTTTAATATTTGCTGCATCTTGATGATAAAAACCGATGAGAAGGTAGGAGCTAAGACCTACAAGCTCCCATCCTATGAACATAATGATGGGATTATCAGCTAGAACTAAAAGAAGCATACTCCCCATAAAGAGGTTAAAGTAAGCAAAAAACTTACCATAACCCTCTTCATCTTTCATATAGCCTGCAGCATATATGTGTATAAGAAGCCCTATAAAAGTTATAAAACTTATCATTACAACACTGAGTCTATCTGCCATAAACGCCAACTCTATTTTAAAGGAACCAAGTGAGAGCCAAGTGAATAGTGCTGTGTGGATCGTACCTGATCCATTTATAGTCTCATAAAGTGTTAAGAGTGAGAGAATCGTTATGATAAAAATGGAACCAACACCCATAAAAGTGTAAAAAAAGTAACGTTTGACATCTGTATTGAAAAGGTAAACAAGAGCTATAAGAAGTGCTGATATAAAAGGTGAAATTACTATGATATTTAACATTACTTTATCTCTTTTAAATCTATAAAATTATCACTGTCTAAAGAGTTCTTAGTCTTGTATAGATGAATGATGATGGCTAGAAAAAGAGTAGCTTCAGCTGCAATAACTGCTATGAGAAGCAAGGCCATAACTGAGCCACTTGCATCTCCAAGTACTTTAGAAAGTGTTGCTAAAAGTAGGTTTATAGAGCTTAACATAAGCTCTATAGACATATAAACTACAAAAAGGTTTCGTCTACTTATAATTCCAACAAGACCTATAGAAAAAAGCAGAGTTACTAATAGAAAAAAGGGATCAGTATTCATAAGTCTTCTCCTTTTATTTTCTGTTTTGCTATGATAATAGCACCAAGCATAGCTGTTAAAAGTAGAATAGAAACTATTTCAAAAGGGAGAACCCATTGAGTAAATAGCAGTTCTCCTGTGATTTTTGAGTTTATATTTTCAATATTAGTAAACTGTTGAGGTAGAGTTTTAAGTGCTTTATATAGAAGAATAGTAAAGGGAGAAATTAAAAGTGCTGCAAGTAGAATCCACTGAAACTTATAGGGTTCATGAGGTAAGTTTTCCTCTTTTATATTTATAGTTAAAATAGTAAGAATACTTAAAACTACAATAGCTCCAACACTCACCATAATCTGAGCAATTGCTAAAAATCTACTATCAAGAAGTGCAAACTCTCCTGCAAGTCCTATCATAGCGACTAAAAAACCAAATGCCGAGATATAAGTCTGTTTTGCACTAATCATAGTGAGACTACCTCCAAGCATAAAAAGAGCTAAAATAGTAAAAATAGTAAGTTCTAGAGTGTTAGTGTCTGGCACAGCTCACCTCCTCTTTAAATGCACTTTTATGAGATAAAAGTTGCTCTTTGTTCATCACAAAGTCCTCTCGTCTATTTCCTGTAAGACTAAAAATACCGGTATCCATACGAATAGCATCACAAGGACAAGCTTCTACACAGTAGCCACAAAACACACACTCTAATGTATCTATAAAAAAGCTTTTAGGCTGTTTCTCATCTTTTCCATCATCTCTTGCCTCTGCTTCGATAAAAATACAGTTTGATGGACAAGCTGTAGCACACATAAAGCATGCCACACAAGCTTCACTACCATCTTCTCTATGAGTAAGTCTATGAAGACCACGGTATCTCTCTGTAATATCAGTGGGCTGCTCCTCTGGATACTCTAAAACATCTATGGCGTTTGTATCGTTTACATTTCTCCAGAGGTGTTGAAATGTCACCTTAATCCCATCTGCAATGGCAGGAAGATAGAGCTTGTTTACAAAAGATTTATCTGGTCTAGCAGTTATTTTAATATTGTGGCTCATAATCCAACTCCTACAACTAAAATAGCTGTTATAAAGATGTTTAAAAGTGCTAAAGGTAGGAGGTAGTACCAGCCTAACTTTTGCACTTGGTCATAACGAAACCGTGGAACAGTCCATCTTATGATGATAAAAAAGATATTAAACACCATAAGTTTAAGTACAAAAACAATTATCTGAAAAAGTGTGACAGCGATGTTTTGAAAAAGAGCATCTTGGCTTATAAATGCTAGATAGATTAAGAGACTCTCAACAAAAATAGCCATACTAATCATAAGGATAGTAAGAACCTTTGTCTCAAAGTTTCGCC
>Ga0256826_1000677_pt1 | contig 20849 bp, 23 predicted proteins | sample CV79metaG_FD_185975 | JGI IMG/M metagenome (GOLD analysis project Ga0256826, IMG submission 185975) | Hydrothermal vent microbial communities from East Pacific Rise, Pacific Ocean - CV79 | ecosystem: Environmental > Aquatic > Marine > Hydrothermal vents | place: Pacific Ocean: East Pacific Rise...
TTGTAAAAGATGATGCTCATGATAATATGAACATAAGAGCAGCTTACCTCCATCTCCTAACTGATGTTATGACCTCTGTTGCTGTCGTTTTTGGTGGTTTGCTTATGTACTATTTTAATGTTTTTTGGATTGATCCTCTCATCTCTTTGCTTATAGCTTTGTACCTTATATGGGCTTCAATAGGCTTAGTCAAAGAAGCTTTTTCTATTTTAATGCAGTTTACTCCGCATAACATTAAAATAGAAGAGGTAGCACAAGCAATTAAAAACATTAAAGAAATTAAAGATGTACATCACATACATATTTGGAAGCTTAATGATAAAAGTATCCATCTTGAGGCACATTTAGACTATAAAAACAACCTCTTACTTGAACAAACAGGAAAAATTCTTGATAATTTGGAAGAACTTCTCCATCATCAATTTGAAATAACCCATACAACCTTTCAATGCGAATATAAACGCAATGATAATAAAAATCTTATCAATAACTAGGAAATAAAATGTCTGATGCATGCCATGAAATGAATAATGGTGAAATACTAAACGCAGCGCATACTGAGTATGTACTACATCAAGCTGTGTTATATGGTGGTAAAATTGCTTGTGCAAAATTTTCAAAACGTTTAAGCTGTGCCATAAAACATCTACCAATCCGCGTAAAATTTTCCTATGAATATGACACTAAAAAAGCTATGGATAGAGGAATCACAAAGGACCCTACTCTTGTATTAGACTCTAAGATATTTTTAGAAGGTTTAACTCAAGCGGAAGATATAACAAAAGCATTTCAAAGGATAAAATAAAAAAGATGGCTAAAAAACAAAAAGTCAAAGAGATAAACGATACGAAAAAAGAGGGATGGTTCTGGTGGGAAGATGATGTTCTTGTCTTTAACATCTTAGGTAAGCCATCAGCAAAAATCACAAAAATAGGCAAGCCCTTTGGCTCACAACTAAAAATTTCTGTTGCCGCAGCTCCTGTAAATGGTAAAGCAACTGACCATCTTGTAAAATTTTTAGCGGGTGAATTTGGAGTTAAGGTACGAGATATAGAAGTTGTTTTTGGAAGAATGAATGTAAACAAACAATTACGAGTAACTGCACCAAAAAAACTACCAAGTGTCTTTAAAAGAGGATAATTTTAGTCTCTCTTTTTATAAGCCATTACCCCACATATGCATCTTTTTTCCCATTACTAAATCGTACTCTTTTAAGATATCTATCTCATTTGCTGCTCTAAATTCAAACTTTTCTAAAAGTTCCTTTGTCTTTACTATATCCATCGTACCTTTTTCTTCCATTATAATTATCTCTGCCGTATTTGCAAGAGTAGTATAGGCTATGCGTAGGAGTAACTCAGGATTGTTATGTAATTGCATTATATTTTTTATAATAACAATATCATGGTCTCTTGGTAGGGCACGAAATGGGTTAGAGATATTTTGAATTGATTGTAACTTCGTATTTTGAAGTTCATCTCGAAGATTTGTAACACTATCTTCATATAAGGCAAGATGAAATTCTCCACTTACACCTTGCATTAAATCATTAAGTGCATAAGTTATATCATCAATTTTATCTGTCACTAAAAGGTAGTGATTTCCAGGTAATGGATTAAAAAGTTCTAAAAATTGTTTTAAATCCATTAATATAACCTAATAAGCCAAATCGTGAAGCTCTCTAAATAGATATGCTTCTACGATATCATCAATACTTTTTTGAGTATGTGCTACAAGAACTATCATAGACATATTTATAAAATCCATGACAGGTTCACCATCACTCTGAACAACGACAGCTTCAGGCCAAGCCTCAAAACCATCATAGGTATTTGAATGGAGAACTTCCACAAGTTCACCCTCTTCTATACGTAATTCTGCCCATGTTTTTGCTTCTAAGACAGATGTTATTTTTGCTTCTTGAACATCTGTACTATCCATTGGAACAACTACGAGCATTATTTATTTATCTTTTTTAATTGTTTTTTACTGAGTTGCAGTTTTTTATTGTCCATCACACCAATTTTATGACTTAAAATATCATTTGCTATCTTTTTAGCATTTTTGAGTGAATGCATCTTGTAACTTCCACATTGGTAAATATTTAATTCTGGAATATCTTTTTTACTTTTAACTTTTAAAACATCTTGCATAGATTTTTTCCATGCAGCTGCTACCTTTTTCTCACTCGGTGTTCCAAGTAAAGACATATAAAAACCTGTACGACATCCCATAGGAGAAATATCAATAATCTCAACATTTTTAGAGTTTAAATGATTTCTCATAAAACCTGCAAAAAGATGCTCAAGAGTATGGATTCCACGACCATCCATTTTATCTACGTTTGGTTTATAAAAACGTAAATCAAAAACTGTGATATCATCTCCGCATGGTGTTTTCATTCCTTTAGCACGACGAACTGCTGGTGCTGGCATAATTGTATGATCAACGGTAAAAGAGTCTAATAATGGCATTGTGAAAATCCTTAATTTTAATAGTAATTTATGAAGAACATTTTATCGAAATATTTTGATTGTAAATTGAAGTGAAAAAGATAACTTTAATTACTTTGACATTATTACACAATCTCTTCCTGAGAGTTTTGCTTTATAAAGTGCTTCATCTGCCTTTATTAACATATCATTAAAAGGTTTATCACGCGAAGCATATGGATTTACTCCTATAGAAATTGTTATATTACATACAATATCTTGATATATTATAGGATCATCTTTTACTTTTTTTCTTATTCGCTCTGCAAATTCTAAACTTTTTTCATGATTTAAAGTAGTCGTATAAACTAAAAATTCTTCTCCACCATAACGGATTAAGCAGTCTTCATTTCTTATCAAACTCTCGATGCGTTTAGCAACTTCTTTTAAAATATAATCACCTGCAACATGTCCATAGGTATCATTTATATTTTTGAATAAATCAATATCAATCATAATAAGTTGATAAGATCGTGAAAGTTTTTTTGTGATAATATCATAGAGATATTTTCTATTATATACTTGTGTCAGTGGATCTCTGTAACTATCATAATATTTTCGTCTAAAGTAAAGTGTTAAAAGGTATAGAAATGCAAAAAAGATTATACTCAAGAGCATTAACCAAAAGAAAAAGTGTGTAAAATCTTGGAGTTTTCGTTTCATCTTTATATCTAATTGATGAGAAATATCTGCGCCTATAAGCGCTATTGTTTGATTGTTTTCAACAATAGGATAGATGATGGTAATCCATAAATCCTTATTTTTTGTATGGTAATATATTTGCGATTTTTCACTTTTATACGCCACATTCCATGCATTTCCAAGTGGATCAAAGGGCTCAAAGATATTGGCATGTTCTCTTTTGTCTCTTTCACTGTCAAGTAAAAAATAGTATTTATCATTTTTATTTTTTGCAACAACAAATAAATTTTGAACTGTAGATATACGAATAAGATCCATTATCTCTTCAAAATCATTCTGTACTTTTTTATCATTTTCGACTGCGTTTATAAAATTGTTATTGGTATCCTGTAAAAAAATATTGGCTAATTTTTTAAATGTTTCAAAATGAAAAGAGATAATCTTCTCATTTAAATTTTTTGTAGTTTCATCAAGCGTAGACGTATATCTGTTATACGAAATGCTGCCAACAACCAAAATAAATACCACAACAATTATAAGTTGTATAAATCCAATTTTTATTTTATTGTTAATCGTTTTTTGAGACAAATTTTGACAACTCCCCTTTTACTTGTAATCCAAAATATTTAAGCCGCTTGGCAGAAAATCGAATTGTTGGTCTTCCTTTTTGCCAAAAAAACACACCAATAGCATTTGGAGTATGTAAATAAGCATAATAACTAAATACAATTGTAGGTTTTTTACAAGAAGTAACTGTAGCATCTTTTGCCAAAATAAAATCACATTTTTTACAATTTTTTACAATCTCAATGGAGTCCGAATTTTTAAACTCATTTGTTAGACTTTTATCACTAGAATAGACTAATATAATTTGACTCTTAGATATGCTATGAAGTATTTTTGTAAGTATAAGTCCTTCCCATTCACTATTTGAAGCAGCAAGAGTACTAAAACAGAGTAAACTAATCAAAAAAACAAATATTTTCAAAAGTCATACTCCATACCGATAGTCACAGTTTTATCGATTGGGGAAATGTAAAGTGATTTAATTTCAGGATTAGACCCGACAAAGTTTATATAATCATATTGACTCTTAGCCGCACTATTAAAAATATTTGTACCCTTCAAGGTGAAAATAAGTGAAGGTTTTACTCTATATCTTACTCCCGTATTAAATCCAACGCCATTTATTTTTGAATCTTCTAGTTCATGATAATCTGCTTCATTGTAAAAATCAAATTTATTCCAACTGTTTAATAATCGGACATATCCTCCCCTCACACGATTTTCAAGTCTAGTAACACTGTTATGATATCTATTAATAAAAAGCATAGATTTTAAGCTATTAAATGGATTGAAATCATAATCATACTTGAGACTTACACTATGATTACCATAATATTTTGGAGAGCCAAGTTTTCTAGATAGCGTTGGATTTTCGTTTTCCAGATACTCATAACAGAGACCTACTTTGTGTTTTCCAATACTCTTAATATACTCAGCTGAGTAATCCCTAATTCTTAAAAGTTTTATACTACTTTGTGAAGTAAAATCTAACACATACTGTTCGGTCGGCAACTCCATTTGTGATGCAAAAATTTTAAAGACATCTGTACTAGATGTAGCAATGTATCCTGCTCGAAACTGTAAAGTATTAAATACTCGCTGTGCTTTGTCTGATTTACTATTATAATGATTATACTTTACAGAAGCGGTAATAATCTGGTTTTTCCCAACAGCATAATCATCTTGTATATATCCAGATAAAATATTATTATCAATATGGTCTGGATTTTCATCTTTTATTCCATTATTATATGCTATAACATCATGCAGTACTCTTCTTGTATATTCACTTCCTATAATAAAATGATGCTCGTTATACTGAGAATCTTTTTCTACTTTTGCACAATATGTATCATCAATACTATCAGAAATCAAACTATCATTTTGAAGAAAAAGTTTAGCAGGGTTATCTGTCCAACGAGTACCATCCATCTGTAAATTCATATGTCCATTTACTCGTATAAATGAAAAAGCAAATTTTAAAGAATCATCATCAAAAAAGGTCATAGTTGTACTTATACGCTTAAGTAAATAATTCATATCACCATCATTCGGTGTTGCAAACATACTCAAAGATAAAAAAGGATCCATTTCATGGTCTAGTATTTCAGCTCCAAAATCTATATTCTTGTAATGCAAGGTCATAAGGGCATGTTTATCGTAATAATCCCTAGAGAGAGTATGACTGTTATGATCATATTTCTCTCTATTTGCTGTTTTATTACTTGCGTAGAGATAATACTCTAAATCTTTCTCAACTCCCGAATATGATATATTTTCATAATGACTTTTACGAGAACCTGCATTTAATTGTATATGTGCTCCTAGCTCACGACTTGGATCTTTTGAATAAAGCTTAATTGTCACAGCTGATAAACCTGTAGTAACGTAGGTAGAGGCACTTCCCTCATAAATTTCTATATGGTCAACAAAACCAAGTTCAATATTTCCATATAAATAAAGACCACTTCCTGCATACGCTGAAGATATTTCATGATCATTAATGAAAATTTTAACAATATCACTAGAGTAGAGGTTGGGATCCGTATGGAGAACATCCGTTAATCCAAGCATATTTTCGTCATACCTAAAAGAACGAAGTGAATTAAGTAAATCACTAAGTGTATGTGCCTGCATACGTTCTAAATCATCACGCGTATATACAGTTAAATGACCAAGTGCTTCATTTTTTGTTTTTTTTGAAAGATCACTCTCTTTTCTATATATATCCAATATTTGATCAATATTATAAGCAGAGAGTGTATTAAAAGAAACTATAACTAAAAGAAAAAATAATTTCATTATCACCCATTTGTATTTTGTATTTTGTATTTTGTATTTTGTATTTTGTATTTTATATTTTATCAAAATATCACTATTTAGTGCTTAAAATATAATAATTATTATAAAAAAAATATATGCCATAATAATATAATAAATTTGGGGAGAATGAAGTATTTAAAGCGGTAAGAACTACACAAATATGTTACACAAAATCCGTAGTAAAATAAGGGGAGAAAAAGGAGAGGCTAAACTCTCGCTTCTTCTCTTTTGTTTAAATATGCCCAATTAGCATCTACACGTTCTTGCCACTCTTTAATTAAATATTTGTATTGATCTTTAAAGAGATGTTTGAAACGTCCTTGTGCTGCTAAATACTCTTCAACAGGAAGAACATTTTTTGGTCTATATGTGATATTTAACTCATGTCCATCAATAATTTCATATAGTGGAAAAACTAATGAATCAGTTGAAAGATCAGTTAAATGCATTGTATCCTTAGGATCAAACTTCCACTCAGTAGTACAAGGAGATACTGCATTAATAAATACTGCACCCTCAGTTGCAAAACCTTTTTGAATTTTTTTGACCATATCTTTCCATTTATTTGGAGCAACTTGTGCAGCATATGGAATATTGTGTGCAGCCATAATTCCCATCATATCTTTTTTGTTTCTTGTCTCACCATAAGAGATACTTCCTGCTGGCGTAGTTGTTGCACTTGCTCCAATTGGAGTAGAAGATGAACGTTGTCCACCTGTATTTGCATAAACTTCATTATCAAGTACAACATACATCATATCATGATTTCTCTCCATACATCCAGAAATCCATTGGAAACCTATATCATAAGAAGCACCATCCCCACCAAAAGCTACGAACTTAGGATTACGGTCTGGTTGCTTTAGACGACCTTTTGTTTTAAGAGCTTTATACATTGCCTCAGCACCAGCAACTGCAGTCGAACCATTTTCAAATCCAATGTGAATCCAAGAAGCATCCCAAGACGTATAAGGGTAAACTGCTGTACACACTTCCAAACAACCAGTAGAAGCTGCAAGAACTAAATCATCATTTGTTGCATTTAAAACTTCACGAACAATGATAGAGTGCGCACAACCAGGACAAAGAAGATTTGCACCTTCAAAACGGTCAGCTGATGTTGAAAACTCTTTTAAGTTTTTAATTTTTTTCATTTCACTCATATTATCTTCCTATAAAAAAGCTAGTTTCGGTCCACGAACACCGATAAACTGTTGTTGTTGTGTCAGTAATTTACCTGCATCAGCATTCGCTTGAAGCTCAGTATATAAATCTACTAAATGTTTTTTTGTTAAATCACGACCACCAAGTCCATAAATATAACCAGAAAGAAGCATTTTGCTATCTGTATTAAATAGTGAACCAGCAATTTCATTAAATAACATCCCCGCAGCACCACCTGGAGCTGAACGGTCAAGTGCAGCTACAGCTTTTACATCTTTTAGTATTTCAGCTATTTTCATAAATGGGAATGGACGCACAACACGTAAACCAACTACACCAGCTTTAATACCTTTAGCTCTCATTTCACCTGCAACTTCACGAGCAGTTTCCACTGAACTTCCCATACATACTACAGCAACCTCAGCATCTTCCATATTGTATGTTTCAACTTGATTATATTTACGCCCTGAAAGTTCTTCAAACGCAGCGAACACTTCATCAATTTTACCTGGAACAATATTCATAGTATCAGAATGTTGACGAGCTTTATGCTCAAAGTGCCAATCTTCTTCTGTTTGTACACCATGAGTAACAGGATGTTCAAAATCAAGCATATCATTCATTGGTTTATATTCACCAACAAAATTAAATGCCGCATCATCAGTTAAAGTATGGATACCTTGTGCTGTATGAGAAGTTAAAAAACCATCTTGATTTACAACTGCTGGAAGTCTTACTGAATGGTCTTCACTTACTCTAAATGCAATAAGGTTTAAATCATAAGCTTCTTGTGGAGAGAATGCATCAAATTGAATCCAACCACTATCTCGTACCATATACATATCTGAATGATCACAATTAACATTTAATGGAGCAGCAAGTGCACGGTTTACAATATTAAGAATAATTGGTAAACGCATACCAGATGCTTGATAAAGTGTTTCAGCCATAAGAGCAAGCCCTTGTGAAGCAGTTGCAGTTGCAACACGTCCACCAGCAGCAGCAGCACCAATACAGCCACTCATTGCAGCATGTTCAGACTCAACCATCACAAATTCACCTTCAACAAGGTTATCTGATTTAAATTTTGCATACCCTTCAACAATAGCAGTTGATGGGGTAATTGGATAAGCAGAAACTACATCAACTTGAGCTTGTCTTAAAGCCTGTGCAGCTGCATGATTTCCATCCCATACTTCTATATCATTTAATTCTAATTTATCAAATGCCATTATTTTTCCTTATCTTCTTTAGCAGGCCAACCTGCAATTTCTGTCTCTTCATCTGCTTGTTCAGGGAACATTAAAAGTGATTTTGGATTTGTTGGACAAACCTCAACACAAATTCCACATCCTTTACAGTGATCCATATCTATACCAATCATTTTTTTATCTCTAGATATAATTGAAATATCTGGACAATAAACCCAGCAAAATTGACAATCAATACAATAATCTTTATTGAAAACTGGTTTTTCAAGTCTCCAGTCTGCTACACTAGCACTAAATGAACTATTTTGTGTGTAATTACGATCTTCTTGAAGTGTGCTAGCTATATCACCAGCTTCACCATCAAAAGTACGAAGCATAGCTCCGATTTCAAATTCGTCCCAACCTGTATTTGCCATTAGTAGCTCCTTATTTAACTTCGTCGTATGCGCGTTGAATCGCTAACATATTCGCATCAATAATTTTTTGTGGTAATTTTTTAAGAACTCTTTTCATACTCTCTTTAAAAAATTCAATATCATACATTTCAGAAATTTTCATGAATGCACCAAGCATTGGTGTATTTGGAATAGCACGACCAATAGTCTCTTTCGCTATCGTAATACAATCTAAAGTATAAACCTTTTTACCTTCTAGCTTTGGTTGAGAGGCTATTAACTCTTCAGTAGTTAAATGTGTAGTAATAATATACACAGTGTCTGTTTTACCATTTACTGTTACATCAGATGTATATACTAAAGCTGGATCAATTACGAAAACATAATCTGGCTCCATATATTTTTCGTGATTTAAAATTGGTGTTTCAGCAACACGATTATATGCTGTCATTGCAGCTCCACGCTTTGCAGAACCGTAAAATGCAAATGCTTGTACTTCTTTCCCCGTTGTAGAAATAACGTCCGCCAAACCTTTAGCACCTGTAACAGCACCTTGACCAGCACGACTATGCCATCTAATTTCAAGCATTAATTCTCCTTCAATTTTTTCAAGAAACTTATAATATTTTCTATTCATACTATTTATCTGTATTTTAGACAACCCCCACTTAAATATAGCTTCATAATATAAGTAAGATAAGCTTGTAAGTCAAGAGTGTGAATTATTTAGACTTTTTAAGTATAAAACCGCTTCTAAAGAATCATATAATATAATATCACTATAAAGTTCCAAGGTATCTTTTGTATCATATCCACTGAGCACGCCTATAGATTTTACTCCTGCATTTTTTGCAGATATTAAATCCATTTTAGTATCTCCAATCATCCAAATTTCTTCATCACTACTATCAAAACTTTGCAAGGCCTTTAAAATTGGTTCTGCATCAGGTTTAGGATTGTTTACATCTTCTCTACCAATTAAAACATCAAACATATCCATCAAATCAAAATGCTCCATTAAAACTTGAGAATATTTTCCTGTTTTAGTTGTAACAATACCTAAAGATGCGAAATTGCCAGCCTCTAACACAGCTTGTTTTGCATTTTCTAAAAGTAGAGTCTTTTGTGTAGATATCTTTCTATAGTGTTCTTTATATGTTGTTACAAATGCAACTATAACTTTTTCATCAACCCCAAGTTCTCTGTACATTACATCCAAAGGATGCCCTATCAAAGCTTTTATTGCTTCATCGCTAGAATGAATATGCCCATGTACATCAAAAGAGTTATGAAAACTCTCTAAAATTGCTTCTGTTGAGTCTATTAAAGTACCATCTAAATCAAATAATATAATCATTAATCTTTTTCCCATTTTATATAGTTATGCCAAATACCGCTCTGTGCTGGCACAATGTTTTTTATTTTCTTATCAACTGCTGTAATAGAGTTTGGTATATATAAAAACAGATACGGATTATCATCCACTATTATTTTAAACATCTTTTGCCACATTTTGCCTAGTTCATTTCTATCTATGATTTTTTGAGATTTTTCTATCATATTGTCAATCTTTTTATTATGATATCCAACCAAATTAAAGCCTCCCTTTTTATCACTTTTACTATGCCAAAAAACATAAGGATCTGGTGTTGGGGAGAGTCCCCATCCTAGAAGTACAGCATCAAAGTTATGAGGAAAGACCACCATGTTTAAAAAAGCTTGCCACTCCATTACACGTAGTTTTACTACTACACCAGCCTTTTTAAGTTGATACTGTAAAATTTCAGCAGCATATGGGCGGATTTGACTTGCGTTTGAGGTTACAATTTCAAAGGTAAAAGGATGATTTTTATCATAACCTGCTTTTTTGAGAAGTTTTTTAGCTTCTAAAATATTTTGAGTTGGCGCTTTTACATCTGCATTAAACGCAGTAGTCCCAGGTAAGAAGGGGCCCGTACAAACTTTCGCATGTTTTAAAAATAAAATATCTACCAATTCTTCTCTATCTATCGCTAACGACAAGGCTTTTCGCACATCAGGATTTTTAAACTTTTCTAAACGCAGATTAAAACCCAAATAGGTATATGACAAACTAATTTTTTCATATATATTAAACTTTTTAAAGAACTCTTTTGTTAGTTGTCTTTCATAGACAAATGGTTCAACACTTCCCAAATCTAATTGTCCAGATTTGAGCATTAAAAATCGTGTCATGGCATCTGGAATTACATGAAAAGATATATTTTCAATTTTTGCCTTACCTTCAAAATAGTTCTCAAACGCAGTGAGTTCAATATTTTTGGAGTATTCTAATTGTTTGAGTTTATATGCTCCTGTACCAATAGGATGCGTATTAAAACTTGAATTCATAAGATTTTTTTCATTTTTTAGTATATGTTTAGGAATAATTCCCATCATCCATGTTTCCAACGCTTTAAAATAAGGCTTTTTATAATCAACTTCTATCGTATATTTATCGAGTATTTTCACATCTTTTACAAAACGAAAATCTGAAGAGTAAGGAGAAGCAATTTTATCAGAGACAAGTGTTTTATACGTAAAAAGAACATCTTGTGCTGTAAAAGGCTTGCCATCATGCCATTTAACATTATGACGCAGTTCAAATATTAAGGTAATATTATTTTTAAAATAGAATTTTTTTGCCAAATCTCCAATAATCTCTTTAGAATCTTTGTCATACTTCACAAGCCCATTAAAGATAAAGCCTGTAATCTCTGAAGAGGAGGAGTCTGTTGCAAGCAGAGGGTTCAGTCTTGCGGGATTTGATGAAGTCGCAAGATGCAGTGTTGAGGCAAGTAGCGAGAAAGAAAAAAGGTATACAAAAAAGAAAAATCTCATATCTACTCTACTGCTTTTCCATTTACATACAACTTATCATCTTTAAATTCTATTTTAAAGAGTACATTATCTTTTTCTTTTTTCGCATACGATGATAACATCTGTGCCATTGAAGGGTTTTGCACTAGTTTTTCATAGATTGCCGAGGAGAGTTTGATATTTGTATGAAGCATAGTATTTGACAAAAAGAATAAAGGTGATTTTTGCATCTTAATAGAAAGGTTAGCATCCTTTTTGATATTTAAATCGAAATCTATTTTTAGACCACCCAAATTCTCTGTTTTATCTACTACTAAACTTTTAAAAGAGATATTTTTAGCTTTGATACGAAAGCCTTTTGCAAGAAGCGCTATAACAACTTTTTGAAACTCCTGTTGCTGATAAATTGCATTTATATCATCTGCTTTATTTAGCATCGTACTCATTTTTTCTAAAGTATCCTTATCCATACCCTCTACATCCACGTTACTCTCTAGTTTTGAAACATCAAGACTGAGTGGTTTGGATGAAAGAGACATAGCTTCTAATTTTGTTTTAGAGTTCATATGTACCTTCTCTGCCTTGAGTACTGCGTTTGAAGAGGTTTCTAAATTTTTTATAGAAATATTTACATCATCATTTATACCACTTATAAGAAATCGCATTTCACTCAGGGATGCAAAACTGTTATAATCACTAAAAGATGTAAACTTGTTTCTAGTATGAAAATCTTTGAGTGAGAGGAGTGCCTTTACTCCAGTTTGATTTATATCAAAATAAATTGTTTGTATATTTGTTGAAAGTGATTTAGGGGAAAGTAGTTCTCCTTCCCCTTTAAAGGTAATGCCCCTTAATTTAATGTCTACTTCTGAACCATTTTGTAGATGATAATTTCGGTTAATATCTTTTACATAAGATTTAAACTTACTGTTTATAAGATTATACTCTACGTGATACAACACGCCTTTCTCTTTTAAAAAAGTCATAAATTTATTGTACGAATTTATATCCTCTGTTTTAAGTTTATCCTGCATGATTTTTGGGAGTGCAATAAGATAAATATCAGAATCAATGGATTTTGCAAAAGGGAGATTGCTGTATTTTAAATCCACACCGAGAAGTGTTCCATCAAGTGCCTTTTGCGTAACAGTTAGAAGCTGGCCAGATGAATGCGTATTTATATACTTTACAAAAGCACTTGAATCTTCCACAATAAATTCAAAATGTTTTTGCGTATGTAAATAACCTGAATTTATCTGCATACGTTCAAGCCTAAGACCTTGCGAACTTAAAAGAGCCAGACTATCTTCTGTATATTTTTGCATAAATTTATTACCTACAATCGGAAGTAATCCAATAACAATAAGTACGACCACAACAAGAACAAGTGAAATTTTTTTCATAAAACAGTTTCCTAAAAGTTATATTTGAAAGTATTATATAATAAAAAATGGTTACAAAAAAAGGAGAGTTTATAAAGAGGGTTTTTACCAATGCAAAAGCATTGATAAAAGGTGTAAAAAGATTAACGTTTAGAGAACTGACGAGAACGACGAGCTTTACGACGACCTGGTTTTTTACGTTCAACAACACGTGAATCACGAGTCATCATACCTTCTGGTTTTAGTACAGCTTTTAATTCTGGATTAAAAGCTACTAAAGCACGAGAGATACCGTGACGAAGTGCATCTGCTTGACCACCAAAACCACCACCTAAAGTGCTAGCTACGATATCTACAGTTGTTTCTTGTTTTGTTACAGCTAATGGTTGTTTAACACGAAGTTTTTTCGCTTCAAGTCCACCTAACCATGCATCTAATGAAAGACCATTGATAGTGATTTTACCAGTACCTGGAGTTAACCATACTTTTGCTATAGACGCTTTACGGCGACCAGTTGCATATATTTTATTTGCCATAATAATCCTTACTTAGCTATTTGTGCAGTGTGAGGATGTTCAGCACCTGCATAAATTTTTAATTTTTTAAGTATTTTAGCACCAAGCTTATTTTTAGGAAGCATACCACGAGTAGCTAATTTATATAGTTTCTCAGGATTTTTTTCTAAAAGCTCAGTCATTTTAACACTTTTTGTGCTACCGAAGTAACCAGAATGTGAAAAATATTCTTTATTTGCAACTTTACCTAAACCGTTAAATTTAGCTTTAGAAGCATTAATGATAACTACATAGTCACCACAGTCAAGATTTGGAGTAAAACATGCTTTGTTCTTACCACGAAGTATAGTAGCTACTTCAGTGATCATACGACCAAATGTTTTACCTTCAGCATCAATCAAAACCCATTTTTGATCGATTTGTTCAGGAGTAGCAATTTTTGTAAATTTCATTTCAAGAACCCTTCAAGTATTTAATTTTGTGAAAGTATAGCTGTAAATACTTATATTTAACTTAAATTAAGTAATTTATAAGGTTTTGATTATAACAATTTAATAAAAAAAAGTGTACTATATTGAACTAATAAACGAACTTAATACTTTTACTCCACTGCGTTTAGATATTTAATATTGAGGATACATGATACATAATTTTAAAACTATATCAACATTATTGCTACTATCAATATTTAGTTCATTTTCTCATGCACAAGATACTACCAAAACAAATGCCATAAAAAATAATGCTCAACTCTTATATAACAGACAAAAAAATGTCCAAACATTCAGTGAACTCTTCAGTAAAGGTGATCTATATGGACGTTTACGCTCTAACACATTTTACTTTGCTTATAAGGCTGAAGATTCGAGCCATGATACACAGCTAATAAGTGGACTTGGAGCTTCTTTTGTTTTTAGAAGTGCTATTTATAAAGGTTTTGACATAAACCTAGGCTTATATGCTTCTCAAGCTTTTTTTAATGATACTACCGACCCTATAGCTAGATTAAAACCAGGTAAAGATACTTTTAGCAGATATGAGTATGCAAACACAGGTAGTAAGTCTATGGCTCTTATTGGACAAGCAAATATTGGCTATACCTATTCAAAAAGCAAACTTACTCTTGGTCGCCAACTTGTTGAGACTTTTTATACAAAATCAAATGATACAAAAATGATTCCAAATACCTTTGATGGTATTGTCTTAAACGTACAAGATATAAAAGGTACAACGTTAAAGCTTGCATATTTACAAAAACAAAAATTAAGAGACCACACGACATCACATTCTGTTTTAATGTATGATGATAGAGATATAACAAACTTTTCAAATTGGAATGGCAATGATGATGGTGCAATGCACAGGGGCTTAACATACTCAGCATTAAAATCTCACGATAAACCAACAGATGCACCTCTCATTGTTTTTGATGGACAAAACAACTCTATAAAAAACTTACAAGCAAATTTTTCCTCTTATCTTGTTCCTGAACTTTTATCTCAAATTATGGGTGAAATAAATTATAAGATACCTTTGAAAAATTTTAGCATCACTCCAGCCATAAGATATATACAACAGTTTGACAATGGTGCTGGGAAAGTCGGAGGAGCTTCGCTTTATCAAATTGGTTTAAACGGTTATAAAAATCCAAACTCTCTTGACGCTGGAATGATAGCTGCAAAAATTGTCACTCGGGTAGAAGATTATAAACTCACACTTGCATATACAGGTATCTTAGACAAAGCAGACTTAGTAACACCATGGAGAGGATTTCCAACTGCAGGATATACGCGTTCTATGGGTATGTATAACTGGCGTGCAAATGTTAAAAGTTACAGACTTGAACTTGTAAAAGGTGCAAATAAAAGCGGTGTTTATACAAGACCATTTATACAAACTTCTATTCTTTATATGGATGGAGACAAAGCAAAAGCCCAAACTGACAGTATCTTTTATTATGCAGGAATAATACAAAACATTCCATCAATGCCAGATTTTCAATACCGACTGCGTTTAGGATGGAGAGACTTTATCGGTGATTCTTCTGCTGTGTCAGATTATCTCGATTCACGCTTTGAACTTAACTATCTTTTTTAGGAAATAGACAAAATGAAAAAACTTTTCTTCTCTTTTATCTTACTTACATCTTTACTAAACGCAGCAAATATAAAGATAGCCGTTGCTGCAAATGTTAGTTATGCGATAGCTGAACTAAAAAGTGCCTTTGAAAAACAATACCCAGATATAGATGTTGGCATTATCCTTGGCGGAAGCGGCAAATTAACAGCACAAATAAAAAATGGCGCACCTTATGATATTTTAATGTCAGCAAATATGGACTATCCTCAAGCTCTTTACAAAGAAAAACTAGCTATCACAAAACCACTAATCTATGCCCAAGGTGCATTAGCAATACTAAGTAATAGACCAAAAGATTTTAGCAAGGGCTTAAAGATAGTTCTAGAGGTAAAAACTATAGCTATCGCCAATCCTAAAACAGCACCATATGGAAAAGCGACCATTGAAGCGCTTAAAAATGCAAAACTATACGCGAAAGTGAAAAATAAATTTGTTTATGCCGAGTCAATCTCACAAACAGTTGCCTATAGCGTAACGGCAGCAGATATCGGTTTTGTTGCCAAATCTGCACTCTACTCAGCGAAGATGAAAAAGTTTAAAGAGGGGCGTAATTACATGGAAGTACCCAGCAAACTCTACACACCTATCAATCAAGGTATAGTTATCTTAAAAAGAGCAAAAAACAACAAAGATGCTCTTGCCTTTTATAACTTTATTTTAAGTAAAAAAGCAAAAGAAATATTTAAACGATATGGGTATAGTGTCAATGAGTAAAATCACCGCGCAAATAGAAGATATACAGAGTGTAGAGAACTTAAATATTGTCACATTTGTATCTAATGATATAAAACTGGAGATGATGAGCCTAGAGTTAAATGAGAAGATAAAAATCGGTACGAAAGTACTTCTAAGTGTTAAACCAACGGCAGTTGCAATCGGTAAAAATTTCTCAGGAGAGTTAAGTTACTCCAATCAAATAAAGTGCAAAATCAGCTCTTTAGAAGTTGGTGAACTCCTCTGCTCTTTGCAAATGAATTTTAATGCGTTTACACTTGAATCAATCATCACAACTGCTTCTCAAAAAAGAATGAATCTACAAGTGAATGATGAAGTCACAGCACTTATAAAATCAAGTGAACTTGCAATAGAGCGTATTTTATCATGAGTTTTGAACCTTTTATCTTATCGTTTAAACTCGCTGGACTTACTGCGTTTATACTCTTTTGTATATCACTTCCCCTTGCTTGGTACCTTTCTCAAACCAAATCTAAAGCAAAACCATTTATAGAAGCTTTAACAGCATTGCCGATAGTGCTTCCACCCTCAGTGCTTGGCTTTTATATCCTCTGGGCACTCTCTTACAATTCGCCAATCGGCGCTTTTTTTGAAGATACTTTTGGAGTCAAACTTGTTTTTAGTTTTACAGGGCTTGTTGTTGCAAGCTGTTTTTACTCACTTCCTTTTATGGTGCAACCACTCCAAAACGGTTTTGAATCACTCAATAAAAATATGCTAGAAGCTAGTTATATAGCGGGGAAAAGTAAAATTATAACAATTTTTCAAGTAGCCCTGCCAAATATGAAACCAGCACTTTTAACTGCAATTATCGTTACTTTTGCTCACACTGTAGGAGAATTTGGTGTTGTACTTATGGTCGGTGGAAGTATCCCAAATGAGACAAAAGTTGCATCTGTAGCTATTTATGAGATGGTTGAGAGTATGGATTATACCTCAGCGCATATTTATAGTGCACTTATGGTTGGTATCAGTTTTCTTGTTCTTGTAAGTGTCTACATTTTTAACGCTAAACAGACAAAAAGGTTTGGTTTATGATAAAAATTCAAATCAAAAAAGAACTTTATGGAGCAGATGGCAAGATGCAACTCAACGCTGCGTTTAACATTCAAGAAGGAGAATTTGTTGCACTTATGGGAAAAAGTGGAAGTGGTAAAACTACTTTACTTAGAATTCTTGCTGGCTTAGAAAATGCAGATGGAGAGATAGAAGTAGCAGATAAAAGCTGGTTGGATGCACAAAAACAGTTAGCTCCTCAAAAACGTGAAATTGGCTTTGTTTTTCAAGATTATGCCCTTTTTGAAAATATGACAATAGAAAAAAACCTCCTTTTTGTAAATAATGATAAAAAACTGGCAACACAACTTCTAAAGCTTACTGAACTTTATGAACTTAAAGATAGATATCCAAACACTCTCAGTGGCGGACAAAAGCAAAGAGTAAGCATCTCTAGAGCTTTAATGAAACGACCAAAGATTCTTCTACTTGATGAACCACTCTCAGCCTTAGACCCTAAAATGCGAGCTAAACTACAAAATGAAATTCTTTCACTTCATAAAGAGTTTAAAACGACTACTATTATGGTAAGCCATGACCCGAGTGAAATTTATAAACTAGCATCTCGTGTCATCGAGCTTGACAATGGTAAAATCATCCGTGATGGTGCACCAAAAGAGGTACTCTTAAAAACACAAGGCTCGCAAAAATTCTCCTTTGAAGGAGAGCTTTTAGAGATAAAAAAAGTAGATGTTATCTATATCGCCATCGTAGCCATAGGACAACAACTTGTCGAAATAGTTGTCTCTAATGAGGAGCAAAAACAGCTAGAAATAGGCACAAAAATCACTATAAGCACAAAAGCATTTCAGCCTACTATTTCATATTAACAGCCTTTTAAGCTATGAAATTTTATAATAGTTCAATTACACTATAAATAACAAAAGGGGTCGGAGATGTCCACTGACTTTTGGGAAGTTTTACTAGTCGATAACGATGTTTCAGTACATAATATTATTAAAGAACATATAGATGATATCGTAATTTTTAATAAGGCAGTAAAAATACTTCATGCACACAATGCAGAAGAAGCAAAACAGATTATTAAAGAGAATAGTGATATCGCTGTTGCCTTTATAGACATCGGTATGGAAGCATCTGATGCTGGGCTTGAACTAGTTAACTACATTCGTCACAATATTCATAACAATATGAGAATTATTATATTTGATACTGGAGATTCCCCTGTTCCTGCAAACGATATAATAGAGCACTATGATATTAACGATTATAAAGATCGATCATGTATAGAGTCGCAAAGACTTTTTATTACCATTCGAACAGCTATTAAACAGTATCAACAGTTTAAAGATTTGCAAGATAATAGAAATGCAATTTATAACAAAATGACTACAAATGAGATTACTGGTTTGCCAAATAGAATGAAGCTTTCTGAAAACCTTGGTACAATTGGAAAAAAATCTCTTATTCTTATCAATATTGATGATTTCAGTGTTATCAACAACCATAATGGTTTTGATTTTGGGGATGAAGTATTACAAGCCTTTGGTAAATTTTTATATAAACGCTACTCACAATATGCTTATATTTTTCATCTTGAAGCTGATATCTTTGCAATGCTTTGTCTAAAAAATGTCACTACTTCTGTAGAACAAAATATTTCAAAAATTAAAGATGATATTTATAAGCATCTTTTTGTCATCAATGGAACAAAAATGCATTTGACTGCAAGTATCGGTATTGTCCTTGATGATTATGGGAATATCATACAAAAAGCAGAATTTGCACTCAAAGAAGCTCGACTTTATGGTAAGAATAACATTCAAAAATATAGTGATGATTTAAATATTTTAAGGACTATTCACGCAAACTCTTTATGGACTGAGAGAATACGGATTGCCCTCTCTAAGAAAAATATCCTTGCCTATTTTCAACCCATAAAAAATATAAAAACGGATAAAATTGAAAAATACGAAACTTTGGTAAGAATTAACTACCAAGATAAAATCTACTCTCCTTATCATTTTTTGGATGCAGCCCGTTACAGTGGTCAACTCTTTGAAATTTTTAAAATTGTTTTTAAAGAAGCCTGTAAAAGAGTAGAAAAATATTCTCTGAGCTTTACTATAAATGTAAGTGATTATGATTTAAAGCATCCAAGATTTAATGCATACGTTACAAGAATTGTAAAAAAATATAATATTCCTCTAAATAGAATTACATTTGAAATTTTAGAAAATAATAGTATCGCTAAACATAAAGAGATTCAAGAGACTCTAAATAAACTCCATCAGGATGGATTTAAAATTGCCATTGATGATTTTGGAGCAGAATGCTCTAATTTTGGACAGCTAAATAACTTAAAAATTGACTTTATCAAAATAGATGGTGAGTTTATTAAAAATATTGTCGAAGACAAAAACTCTCAAATAATCGCAAAAACGATTTTAGACTTTGCCCACCAAAAAGAGATTCCCGTTATAGCCGAATACGTCTGTTCCCAAGAAGTTTATGAGTATGTAAAAGAGATGGGTGTTGATTATGCACAAGGATATTTTATTGCTGAGCCTAAACCTTTACCAGCTTAATCCCATCCTCTAAAATATAACAGATATATCCTCTCACTTCTGAGCCTGTTATCTCTCTTACTGCGTTTACATAATATCGTACTTGTTTGAGATGTTTGTCGCTAAAGTTCATTGCACTTTTGTAGTCTATGACCGTATAGCTTCCATCATCATTTTTTATAAGCAGGTCAAGATAACGCAGATTGTTCTTATAACGCAGTGCTTTTTCTTTGTAGAGCTCTCCATCAGTTAAACTTAGAAAATTTTCATCATTTAAAAGCCTTGTAACTCTTTTTTCTATCTCTTTTACCTCACTCTCATCAAGTGCAAATCCATACTTATTAAGCATCATATCTACTGCGTTTGGCAAAGCACTTAGAGTAAACTTCTCCATCATTTCCAGCGTATAATGAAGAGCAAGTCCAAAATTTATAGCTTGAAGATTCTCCTCATTTTCACTTTCAGCTGCTAATAAATCGCTTTGCGTTCCATAGTAAAGATTTTCAAAGTGCAGTTTTTCATACTTTTTTTCTGTTTTTGTATCTTTTTTGGAAGATTGCAATATACCAAACTTTCCAATTTGCAAGTCAAGTAACTCAAAGGTAGAATCTTTGGATTTTTGAATAATTATAAGATTTTCCCGTGCTCTAGTAAACGCAACATAAAGAGCATTAAGTGCATCTTCACGTACTAATGCTCGCTCTTTTTCAAGTGCGTAGGCATAATCGTTATCTATAAGTTCTCGCTTACTAGTTCTCAAAAAAAGATTTTGCAGCTGTATTCCATCATAGTTATAGATAATAGTATTGCGTGGTGGCGGTGCTTTTTTGAGTCTGTCCATTACTATAACGTGCTCATACTCC
>Ga0256826_1000678_pt1 | contig 20824 bp, 13 predicted proteins | sample CV79metaG_FD_185975 | JGI IMG/M metagenome (GOLD analysis project Ga0256826, IMG submission 185975) | Hydrothermal vent microbial communities from East Pacific Rise, Pacific Ocean - CV79 | ecosystem: Environmental > Aquatic > Marine > Hydrothermal vents | place: Pacific Ocean: East Pacific Rise...
CAGCGATAGGAATATGGAGTTGTGTGAACATATCCATACTTCTAATAGTATCATCAAGAGAGACTTTTTGTGGTGTTGTAACACAAACACCAGCTGTTACTGGAAGGTTCTGAGCGAGGGCTAGTTGTGCATCACCTGTTCCAGGAGGCATATCAAAAAGGAGAACATCAAGTTCACCCCATTTTATATCTTCAAGCATCTGCTCAATTGCTTGAGTAACCATGGCCCCTTTCCATATAAGAGAAGCACCTCTCTCTACTAAAGAACCAATAGACATTACTTTTAAGTTATGCGCATCTATAGGTACGATAGTCTGTCCTAAAAATACAGGTTGTATATCTTCTATTCCCATCATTCGTGGAATATTTGGACCATATATGTCAGCATCTAAAAGACCAACACGTTTACCTTGTTGAGCTAGGGCAATAGCAAGGTTTACTGTTGTTGTTGATTTTCCAACACCACCTTTTCCACTACTTACCATTACAAAATTTTGAATTTTTGGAAGTACATTTTTTCCATTAGAACTTGTTTGTCGAGGCATAATTGGTTGTTTTATTGTAACATTTACCAAATACTCATATGAGTTAAGTCGATTTTTGATTTCAGTTATTAACTGCTCCTCTATCTCAGGTGCTGCTGATGGTATATCTAAAGAGATAAAAATAGTATCATTTTCTATTGTAATCTCTTTTATAAAATTGAAGGCCACAATACTTTTGTTAAAACCTGGATAAATAATATTGTTTAGTATTTCTAAAAGTTTTTCTTTATTCATTATTCTTTCCTTTATCGATAATTTTAGCAATATTATAACAAAATGTTACATATTTCTATTAAGTATATAAATTATATTTATAATAAATATAACTTTTATGTTAAAACATATATAATATATGAAATTTTAAGGAGATAATATGAATAAAATCGTAAAAATTGCATTAAGTGCAACTGTAATCTTAAGTCTTGGCGCAACTGTTGCAAGTGCTGATGCTGCAAAAGGTCAAAAATTATATGGAAAAAAATTGAAAAAAGTTTGTGGTTTTTCAGGTGCTGTATTTGCTGCTAAGCATACACAAGACGAGTGGACAGAGATTGAAGAGAGTGGAAAAATGTCAGATGAGATTAAGTCTATTTGTCCAAAAGTACCAGAGAAAGCATTAAAATCAAAATATATTAAAGATTACTATGATTTTGCAAATGATTTTGCAAGTGACAGTGGTAATGTTCCATCTTGTTAATTTTATAGAATAATACTCTTGTAATAATTCTAATAGAACTTAGTTTTTAGGTCTCTTTAGAGTTATTGCATTACTCTGTTTTTTTAGTATGTAAAACCCTCCACCCTTTTGTACTACTTCTTATTATTATTAACAAATTTAGAAAGTAAGTTATTTTAGATATAATCATAGTATATAATCGTTTTATGAATAAAAAGGGTAAGTTTACATGGCTACAATCGAATCAAATCAAATGCGTCGTGCGCACAGGGTTGATATTCCTCTGACAATTGTTATTGATGGTGTTGCTTATCGTTCTAAAGATTGGTCAATGACAGGTGCTGGTGTTGATAATCTTGATATGAAATTTGATGTAGATGAAATTATAGATGCATCTATAGTTCTTTCGATGCAAGAAGCAAAACTCGAAATGCCTATTAAATTACAGTTTAAAGTAAAAAGAGGTAGTGTTAGTGGATTTGAGTTTGCAGAAATATCAGAAAGAAATAAAAGAGTTTTAAGAGAGTTTCTTGAACTCTCAATTGAAGGACGTCTAGAGAGTGTTGATGGACTTCTAAGTATTTATAATGAACCCATAGTTGACACACCAATAAAAGAGTCTGTAGTATTTAGTGACGAAGAAGAGAGCGAACTTAAAAAAACTTTTGCAAAGCGTTCTCGTCTCTATATTAAAATTGGTATAGCATTTTTCCTTCTTCTTCTTTTAACCATCTATTATAATACCTCATATGTTTACCGTTCAATAGGAACAGTCTCCGGAAATTTTGTAAAAGTATCCCCCAGTATCAGCGGAAAAATTAGTCAGATAAATGTTTCAATTGGAGATAAAGTACAGTCAAATACACTGCTCTTTGAACTAGATGATAAAATGGTTCTTAATCAAATTGATATTATAGAAGGGAAACTTGCCGACTTGTCAGGTAGAACTAATCAGGTAAATAGAGTTAGACAGCCTGATAAACAAGTATTAAAGTTACTTAAAAGAACTATGAACAGAACTTACGATTCATATGCTTCAGCTAAAGATCTTTATGAGAGTAGGTTGATTTCAATTAGTGATTTACAAAGAGTATCAGACATATATACACGAGCAAAAGTAAAATATCTTCAAGAAAAAAATAGATATTTAAGAGCAAGTATTCCTCAAAACAGTGGTTCAAGTATGATAAGTCTCATAACGGAGTTGGAACTTAGACGTGAAGAACTTATTAATAAACTTAATTATTTAAGGGTATTTAGTGAGACAGAGGGAAGGGTGTATGCTATTAAATCTAATGTAGGAAACTATGTTGGCTCAAGTGATGAAGTGATGGTTTTAGAGACAAATGAAGCTTCCTTTGTTGTATGTAAACTATCACAAGGTGAAGCTGTTAAAATTAAAAATGGTATGGAAGTAAAAGTTTATGCTACTAGTACTGATACAACATACTCTGCACAGATAGAGACAGTTGGAAATCTCTCTTTAAATACTGAATCTGAGATTACTAATGAGGTAAGCCTTAAAGAGGTTACTATAAAAATTACTTTTAATGAAAAAGGTTTAAGATTACCTCTTAATGAAAGAGTAAAGGTATGGTTTTACAGACCATTTTTTTAGGTTAAGTTGTGGCAAAATTACCTAGAAAAAGATTTGGCAAAAGAGATGGACTGTTAAGTCTTATTGAACCATCTATTCTTTATATTTCTATATCCTCAATTCTACTTTATGTAATGTGGCCCTATATCTACTTAGCAAAAAATGAGACTATTATAGTTTTAGGAGTTTTTGCAGGTTGGCGATATGGATGGTTACTTTTAAACTTTTCACGAGCACTGCTTTATTCAAAAGTTGCTTATCCTCAATTAAAGAAAAAGATAGAATTATTAGATGAAAAAGTAAAATATCCAAATCATATTTACTTTGTTGTTCCCTCATATAAGGAGGAAGACTGGGTAAGTGTAGAGACATTTAAATCTATTATGAATGAACTTTCGCGTATTCCATCTTCTGCTACTATTATTGTATCTACTTCTGGTGATGCAAAAGAAGATTCAGTAATTTATCAAACATGTAAAGCACATCATGCATTTGATAAAGTAGAATTAGTCTTTCAACATCAAAAAGAGGGTAAAAGAATAGCAATGGGACACTCAATGAGAGCTATTGCTAGACGTTACTATAAAAAAGATAGAGATTATAATAGTGTGACTTTTTTTATGGATGGAGATAGTTACTTAGAGAAAGGTTTTTTTGAAAAATTGCTTCCTCATTTTGCAATAGACCCAGAACTTGGTGCTTTAACAACAAATGAAGCAGCTTTCATTCATACAAATTCTAACTGGTATAAAGATTGGTTTAACTTGAAGTTTGGACAGAGACATACCCTGTTTCAATCACACTCTCTTTCAAAAAAAGTTCTGACACTTACTGGAAGGCTCTCAGCATATAGGACAGATTTAATCGTTGAGAATAAATTTATAAAACGAGTTGAAAACGACATTATTACAACAACTATGAATGGTAAGTTTCGATTTCTGATGGGTGATGATAAAACAACATGGTTTAATCTTCTAGAGGCAGGCTGGAATATGCGTTATCTTCCTGATGTCTTGTGTTACTCATTGGAGAGTAGGGATGCAGATTTCTTAGATCTTAGTCGTTCTCTTCCTTATCGCTGGTATGGTAATACTCTCCGTAACTCAAATAGGGCATTAGCACTTGGACCTAAACGTATTAAAAGTTTTTTTATATGGTGGGCCATTCTTGATCAAAGAATATCTATGTGGACCTCTTTAGTTGGAATAACTGGAGCAATGATTCTAGGTATTTTTAAAGCATACTTTTACTTTTTATTTTACATTATTTGGGTTCTTCTTGTTCGTGTTTTTCAGATGAGTATTATCGCATATAATGGGCATCCTGTTTCTGTTAGAACAATACCTTTAATGCTTTATACTCAGTGGTTGGGTTCTCTTGTGAAAATAAAAGCACTATTCCACCTTTCTGATCAAAAATGGTCAAAAGGCACAGAAGTTCAAAGTAGTGATGATAGTGTGGCAAAGATAGATCATCCACTGTTTGATTATATGCCAGATTATCTTTTAACACTCTCTTATACAATATTTTTCTATCTTATGTTTCTATCACATGATGCTATCTCTTTACCTGATTTTGATCTTTTAAAAGAGAATAGTAATGTTAAAATTCAAAAAAACTATAGAGTGGATTCTAAAAAATTTGGAGTTATTGCAAATGATGATAAGGATGACTCTATTGCATTAAATAGACTGATACAAAGTGTAGAAGATGGGAGTATTATATTACTTCCAGAAGGTCAAATCGATCTCTATTCTTCTCTTATAATTGAGCGTTCAAATATAAGTATAATAGGTATTTCAAAAAATAAAACAAAAATAATTTCTCATTTAAGAACAAAAGATAGAGCAGCTATATATGTAAAAGGAAAAAGAATTAGAAAAATAGCTCAGCTAAAAAGAGAAATTAATTATGGAGATAGTGTTATTCATACTACTGTAAAAGAGCATGAAATAGTAGGATGGATAAATATCCGTGAACCTAATGATGACCAATTTTTAGACTCAATTCATTCTATGGTTTGGCGTAAAAAATATCCATATTTAAGGCAAGAGATAACTTTAGTAAACTCAAAACATAATGGTATTTTATATCTAAATAATGCTCTTACCACTACCTTTGATGTGAAAAGTAGTGAAATATTTACTCTCAATATGATTGAAAATATAAGATTGAAAAATTTTACAATTTCTCAAAAAATAGAAGGACATGATATAAAAGAGAGTGCACAATATTATCAAAATATGTTTCCAAATTATAGAGTAGATATGATAAAGTTTGAATATGTTGTTAACTCCAAGGTGGAAGATATAAAAATATTAAATGCAGGAAGTAATTCACTAGTATTTGAAAGTGTTTATGGCTGTAGTGCAAAAGGACTTTATGTAAATAGAGCTTGGAATAAGGGGAAAAAAGGAAATGGTTATGTGCGGTTTTCTAGAGCTTTTAACTCTCAAATTACAAAATCTACAATTAAAAATATAAGACACTTGACCATTCAATGGAGTAGCTCAAATAATCTTTTTAGTGATTTAAATATGTTTGTAGATATAAATTTACATGGAGGATATGCTCACGATAATTTTATAAAAAAAATATATTTTAATATACCTGAATTTCATCGATGGGATGCAATAACCCTCACCCCTCCAAATGTCAAATGGGCTCCACCTGATGGTAAAAAGAACTATTCAGAAGAGATCATAGAAAAGTAATTTATCTACTGACAGAATAACTTAAAATGTCTTTTAAGTTATTGGAATGAATAAGATACATAATATTAATAAGTTCTTTGTATGTTTCTATTCTATCTTGTTGAATTTGTGTGTATTTATTGAGATAATTATTTACGGCACTCTGTTGAGAGTCAAAGCTTAAATTTGCATAAGAAGCAAACTTAGAGTTATTTATAATCTCTAAGTTCTTAAGATGTTTTTTTAACATAGAAAGTTCATATGCATATGTTTTTAATTTTTGCTGTTTATATTTAAAATTAGCTACAGCATCTTTTAGTCTTTCCATGGATTGATTGTGTTGAAGTCTCATTTGAGTTGACATAATATTATTTTGGATAGTAGCCAGTTCTTTAGTCTTTGAAAAACTTGAAAGTGGAATTTTTGCTTCAACACCTACTAGTGTTTGCTCCTGAGCTAAGTACATTTTCCTCTGCCCAGCATAAATATTCACACGAAGTCGATCACTCCATTCTTCAGTTAATGGTTGTTTTTCTTGAAGACTCTTTGCTAAAATAAGGTCAATACTCTGTGTCTCTAATGTCTCTAAAAGTTTATTTTGATCAATAAGCTTTATATATTCAATTTGATTAAATAAAACCCATAAATTATTTGGAATTTTCAAAAGGGTCATATTCTTAAATAATAGTAAATCATCTTTTATTTTTTGAATAGAAAGCTTATACTCTTCAAAAGTATACTCAGTTAAAAGACCATTATTTAGTTTTTCTTTTGCACTGTAATAATCACTCTCTGCAAGTCTAAGTTTCAGTAAAAGTGCTGAAACATTGACGGCATTTTGATATTTTTTTATTTTTAAAAGTTCTTGCTCTTTTTGAAGAACTTCAATATTTTTCATTGCTCTAAAAAAGAGTATTTCATTATCTATTTTATCTTTTTCATTTCTTTTTTTATTTTCATAGTAACCTTGATTAAATATATCAAATTCAAATCTTACATCATAAGCTGTATCTGAATTTAGCATATCATAAGCAAGATTTGTTTTTAGATAAAGACCATTAAAATACTCTTCTTTTTGTATATCTAATGCATGCTGAATATCGGATTTTTCAATAGACCTTTTTGAATTTGAATTTGATGATGAAGCAATATCTTCACTTATGAACCCTTTTTCGTCTAGAGATGCAAGAGTGAAAATATCTGTCTCAATAACATCATCTGAGTAGATGATTGCATTCTTCTTATCGGCTTTATTCACTCTACTAAGAATAATTTGATGATTTTCTATTTTAGTATTTACAAATTCATGTTTAAGTATATTTTGAACAGCTTTTGCACTCTCTTTTGTATGAAATTTACCACTATAAATAATAAATTTATTATCTTTTATTTTTGTAGAAGTATCAGGTAGTCTATTTAAAATATATTGGATTCTACTTTTTTGTTTCAAACTGTTTTTAAGAGATGTTTCAAATATATTTAAACAGTAATAAGAGCTTGTAGTGGCTTTCTGTTTAGGTTCTTTATTAGCACTCATTTCTAGTGTTTTAAAGTTGCTTTTAAAAAGTTTTTTACCTGTATATCTTGTTGTATTTTCACAAGATACAACTTTTGCATTTTTATATCTAGATTTTGTAAGCTGTAAAAGTTTTGAAGCATCTTCTTTATGTCTGAACCTTCCACTATAAATTGAGATGGTTTTATTTTTAATTTTCACAGATGGGTAAGCAATGTCCCCTAATATAGAATAAATCTTGCTGTAATTGTTAGTGTTACTATTGAATGTGTCTATATACATACAATAGTTTTTAGAGAAGAGTAGAGTTGGTAGTAAAATCAGACTGCTCATAAGTATAATAGCTCTCAAAAATAGACCTTTTTATTGAATTTTGTTTTAGGTGTAGTCTGGAATTATACCAAATATATTTATTTTACTAAAAGATTAAAATAAAATCGTTAAAAACTCATTAGAAACTCACGATTATAATGTTATAATAACTCATATGGAGTCAGCATTGAAAAAATTACACTTAACTATACTTTTACTAGTCACTAGTATTTCTCTTGAAGCAAAATATTGTATTCAAGTTCTTACATCGAATGAATCAGAAAAAAATTCTATCATTTCAGAGGCTAGGAGTGAAAATTATAATCAATTTGATGATGTAAGAGTAGAAGTTCGTGGTCGTTATTTAGTCTTACGAATTGGTGATTATAAGAGATATCGTGATGCCAAAGGTGATATTAGAAAAATAAAAAAAGTTCAAAAAGGTGCATATGTTAGAAGATGTGATTTTGAACAAGACAATGCGATATATATTCAAAATACTTCTCGACATGATGAACTTTATGAGATAGCAGAAGAAGTTGATACTCTTCCTATTAAAACTTATGTACAAAGAACAGTAAAAAAAGAAAAACCAATTAAAGTACAAAAAAAGAAAAAGCAAGAACTTACATACAGCTACCAATCAAACGATAAATCTTTGTGGGGAGAGTGTAAAAAATGTTTTGTTCCTATCTACGAAGAAGAAGATGATTCGACTTATATAAAAGTTCAACCAAAACAAAGAGTATCAAAAGTAAAGTATGAACAAGAGAAAAGTAATAAAAAGATAAAGGTGAAAATTCCTAAAAAAAGAGTTAATAAAGACTCGTTTTGGGAAGAAGAAAAACCGAGAAAAAGAGTGAGTAATAAATATGATATAGACGAAAATTTTCTTCCTTAAGAGTTAATTGATGTATGAAAAACTAGTAGATTATATATATAGAGGTAGAGTTACAAAGCTATTGGCATTAGTATTCTTAATGTTAATTACATATGTTCTCATTAGTGCTCAGTACAACATCAATACTCAGTTTGCTATAGGCTATGGAGCAATGCTTCTTATGTTTATTGCCTTACAGTTTAAAAAACTTCCTGATTATGTGATTCTTTTTATTAAATTTATGGGCTTCATTGTTGTCATGCGCTATATTTACTGGAGAACCTTTGAATCTTTAACTTATGATGGTTTTTTTGACTTTATAGGAGCAATTCTTCTTTATTTGGCAGAAGTATTTGCAATTATTATCTACCTTTTAGGAATTTTTACCTCTTTAAGTTTGTTAAAAAGAGAGTCTATTGATTTAGATGCATATCCTCAGGAGGATTGGCCAAGTGTAGACATTCTTATTCCTACCTACAATGAACCTCAAATAATTATTGAAAATACTGTTATTGCTGCCTTAGCAATGGACTATCCTAAAGATAAATTTACAGTTAATTTACTGGATGATGGGGGAACTGTTCAAAAATGTAACGATAATGACCCTCAAAAAGCAGCAGAGGCAAGACAAAGAAAGTTAGATCTAATGAAATTTTGTGATTTTGTAGGGGTAAAATACCTTACACGTGAAAAAAATGAAAATGCAAAGGCTGGAAATTTAAATACAGCATTATCTAGTGTATATAATGATTTTATACTTATTCTAGATACAGATCATGTTCCAGCAAAACAGTTTTTGAAAAAAACAACAGGTTGGTTTTTAAAAGATGAAAAGATATTTTTAGTTCAAACTCCCCATGCTTTTTATAATCAAGATCCTATTGAAAGAAACTTAAGAATGGGTGATACTGCTATTAATGAGAATGATATGTTCTATAAAAATATTCAACTAGGCCATGATTTTTGGGAGAGTTCATTTTTTTGTGGTTCAGCAGCTGTACTTCGTCGTAGTCTTATAGATGAACTTGGAGGAATCGCTGGTGAAACAATTACTGAAGATGCGGAAACAGCCATTAAATTACATGATAGAGGTTACCGAAGTGTTTATATTAGAGAACCTATGGTCCGTGGACTGCAGACAGAGAGTTTTGGTGCATTGGTAATTCAAAGGGTTCGTTGGACACAAGGTATGGTTCAGATTTTTATACTTAAAAATCCTTTTATGTCTAAAAACCTACGATGGTATCAAAGAATAAGTTATTTAAGTGCATCATTCTTTTGGTTTTTTGCATATTCTCGGGTTATTTTCTACATTGCACCTCTTTTATATCTATTTTTTGGACTACGTATTTATAATGCAAATGGTGTTGAAATGCTTGCTTATGTCGTTCCTCATATGTCAATGGCAATAATGATGTCCTATTTCTTATATGCAAAAGTAAGAAATCCTTTTTTCTCGGAGTTGTATGAGACAGTACTCTCCTTTTTTACTTTACCAGCTATTATTTCAGTTTTAAGAAATCCAAGATCACCAACTTTTGATGTAACACCAAAAGGTCAAGAAATGATGGAAGATCATATTTCTGATCTTGCAGCTCCTTTTGTCGTTATATTTACTTTAGTGGTATTTGGATTTGTGGCATCGGCATATAGACTTTATGCATATCCTTATGAAGCTGAAGTTATTTTAATGACAACGGCATGGAACACTCTAAATGTTTTACTTTTAGTTGCGGCTATAGGTGTGACAAGTGAGAAGAAAGAAGTTCGCAAAAGTATTCGCATTCCTCTGAATTCAGAGTGCACAATTTTTCTTAATGGAGTAGCATACAAGGGAACAATTATTGATATTAGTGAAGGTGGAGTAAATGTTATACCCTTTGATCATACAATCAAATATGAGGAAATATTTACAGCATCTCCTACAGTTGAAATTGAGTTAGGTGATGTGGATGGAAAGCCTTTCAAAATTCCATCTACATTTTTAAAATCATTTAACTGGGGTAAAAAGCTTGTATTTATCTTTGAAGATATGGAGTTTAACATACCACTACGACAGAAACTAGTTCAAATTATTTATGGGAATACAACAAAATGGCAGGAGATAGAAGATGGAAAACCAATTATGACACCAGGAGTGAGCTTTATGTTTATAATTAGACAGAGCTTTAAAAATGCAATGTTTAAAGAGGCATATATTTTTACATTTCTTAAAATTAAAAATTCTATACTAAGGGGAAGCAGATGAAAATCATCATACTAATACTACTGGCTTTTTTAAGTCTAAGCGCGAAAAATATTAAACAAGATCCAATTCAAAGGGTTGATTTAAAAGATGGAACAACAGTATTAAGGATTCATTTTAATTATTTGAACTCATATGAAAAGATACAAAGGGTACGAGGAATAGATGGTTACTTTAATCTTGTCTTTCCTCTTCCAAATAAATGGGAAATTATAGAAGCAAGTGGTTATATTAAGTATACACCATCTATATTGCTTTTAAAAGATCTCTCTTCTGCTGTTGTATCTTTTAATGATGTTGTTGTGACACAGTTTAAAATCTTTGATAATCAAGAGAGTGGAATTAAGTTTGATATAGATCAGTCTCTTTTTTATGAAAATAATGTTCTTAAATTTGAAGCTATTCAACATTATACTTATGAGTGTGAAGATGGTTCGCATTCATCACTTTGGAGTGATATTGACTTAGCTCATAGTTATCTTGAACTTCATGTACGTCCTCGTCCAATTAAAGAAGTCGTTAGTTCAATTAAAGCAGATGTATTCGATGATAAACAGTACTCAGTAACTCCCATTAACTTTGTAATAGATCAAAAAGATGATGCTTCTTTAAAAGATTTTACTCTTTTTAGTTCAGTTGCTTCAACAAATCTGAGATATAGATTAGAGCAGATTACAGTATCTGACAAGTTAGATATGCAAAATCACAACTTAATTATTACCACAAAAGCAAAAGCAAAGAAGATGCTACGTACTTTAAGTAATGAATATATTACAGATGAAGAACCCTCTTTATCAATGTTTTTTAACTCTAGTGCATGTAATGCTTGGCTAAATAAGTCAGATTTTGCAGATGTACAAGCAGATAAAAATATAAAAATAGTAAAAAAAGGTGCATTTTCTGGAAAGAGTCTTTATTTAGATGATGGGAAAATAACACTTGACAAACTTAAGTTGAAAGATAAAGATGCAGTTACTGTTGCATTTTGGTTTAAACCAACTGGTTCTTCAAGAGCGACACTCTTTGGTTTTGAGACGTATTCACTTATGATTTTTGATAATTACATAGGTTTCAATAGTGAAAATAGAGATCTTTATGGTTCAAAATATAGACTAAAAAAAGATAAGTGGTACCATGTGACAGCTACATTCCATAAAGGTGAAGTTGATAGAAACTCAATAATTGTTAATGGAAAAAGACTTCACCTTAAACAGATTATAGGAGATTTTGTCTCAGATAATGCAAGAATTACTAATACAGCCTATATAGGAAGTTCTGCATCTCCAAAAGCTATTAACTTTAAGGGTTATATAGATCAGTTTTATATGTACGATCATGCTGTTACTACTACAAGTGCAAAAAAACTTTATAGTTATGCCGTAGAGCACAAAAAAAGAAGAGCTACCGAGTCACTTTATCTTGATGATAAATTAGCACATGATATAAATGTTATTCAAAATCCAATTAATGTAGATAAGGCAATTATTGTTCTTGCCCCAGAAGATGAAAGTAAAAAAAGAGAACTTGTTTATGCTCTTTATAAAAATGATATTGAAAAGTATAAGAGACAAGGTCTAGATATTGAGGATGTAACTATCCCTAATAAAGCTCCAGCATACAGTGCAAAAGGTTTTCTACCTTTAGATGAGAAAATATATTTTAAAGAGCTTGGTTACAAAACACAACTTCTAAAAGGTTGGTATCCTCCAAAGATAAACTTGAAGTTTAAAGTTTATCCAGATAACTATTTTGATGCAAAAGATAAGGTTGAAACGAGTTTACATTATGTCCTTCCTAGTGTAATCCATTATGACTCAGTTGTAAATATATTTTTAAATGGTATTTTTGCAAGTCAGATAGATATTAAAAAGAGTGCAGATGAACAAAAAATTAAGATTTCTGCAAATAAGCTTTTTAATTTTGATTTGGATGAAGAGATGCCTGCTTACTTACTTGGTAAAGGTTTTAATAATTTACGTTTAGATTTCTCTTTAGTCCCACTAAAAAAAGGTGCCTGTGAAGTTTATAATACTGAAAACTTGGTAGCTTCAGTTTTAGATGATTCATACTTTGTTTTGCCAAAAGCAAAACAGTGGATTGAACTCCCATATATGCAATTAATTACTAGTGCACAGTATCCATATTCTATTTATCCAGATCTTCAAGATACTGTAATCTTCCTTGCAAATAATGATAATGAGACCATATCAAGTGCAATGAATTTTGTATTTTTTATGACACAAGAGTTAGACTCATTTCCTAATTATCTTAAAGTTACTACAAAATTATCTGAAGAAGATAAAGAGAAAAATATTATTGTATTTGGAACAATTTATGATGATAGTTTTCAAGAGTTGAGTAAAAGTGCACCTATCGTTTTTGATAAGAAGCTAATGAAAAAAGATTATCCATACATAAATAGATTTGTTGAACATGAAAGTATCTTAAATGAAGACAGACTGAAAAAATATAGATTTTTAACTTCAATGAAAGAGACGAACTTAGTAGATAGCTCAATTATTATGCAGATGAGTAGATCTCCTTTTAATGCCGATAAAACGATTTTAATGTTTGGTGCAAACACACCCACTTGTTTAGATAAAGGTGTAAATTCAATCTTTAAATATAAAAACAGAAATAATATTCTTGGTGATACTGTTATATATGATTATGAAGATGAAGAGGGAGTTGCATTTAATGTAAAAGATAAATATATACTTTCAAATTTAAGTTGGTTCCATACAATGGCTTTAACTATTGGTGCAAGCCCTATTTTATATATTTTTGCATTTATAATTTTACTTATAATTTTCGTATGGATTGTTAGAGTCTTTTTACGTAAGTTTAAAGAGGAGCATCATAAAGATGCTGAATAGACTGCTTTTTACTCTAGTTATTATCACTAGCACTCTTAATGCTTCATGGAGTGAGTATAAAACTGACTTCATTGCTAAAGATGGTAGAGTAATAGATAGAGTAAATGGAGCAGTAACTCATAGTGAAGGCATAGGCTATGCTATGTATTTCGCGATTAGAAGTAATGATTTAGAAACATTTAAAAGAATAAATAATTGGTATAAAAATAATTTAAAAAAGAATGAGTATGGCCTTGTTAGTTGGAAATGGGGAAAAGACAAAGATGGTTCTTGGCATGTTTTAGATACTAATAATGCTAGTGATGGTGATTTATGGATTGCTTATGATAACCTTCTTATGTATGAAATAACAAAAGAACTCTCCTATAAAAATGATGCATTATTAATAATGAAAAGTATAAAGAAGCAACTTATTGTTAAATATGATGAATCCCTTTATCTACTTCCAGGAAAGCTAGGTTTTAATACAAAAGATAGTTTAGAAATCAATCTTTCGTACTATCTCTTTTTTATCTTCGATAAATTTAAAGAGTATGATAGTGATGAGATTTGGACTCAAGTAAAAAATGATGGGGTGGCACTCCTTTACAAGTCCCGTTTTACTTCCCTTAGTTTAAATGCAGACTGGATAAAAATAGATAAACATAATGGGAAAATTTCCACTTCTAAAACTAATAGTTTTGGTTATGATGCCTTACGTATTCCCTTTAATATTCTTAAAAGTGATATTCAAAATAAAGCTAAATTATTAGAACCATATAAAAACTATGTAGATTCTATGAAAAAAGTTTCTTCAATTTTTGGAGTGACTGATCTTAAAGATGGTAGAATTAGTCTGTATAGTTACTCTTATGGCCATCTTAGTGTATACAATATGATTGATAAGTACTTTAATAAAAGTAGTTCATTTACTCAAAAAATAAAAAAATTAAAGGGAGAAAATAGAGATGATTATTACTCTCACTCGATATATCTTTTTACTATTTTTAATTAGTTCATCTACTTTTGCAAAAGAGATAGATGTTACTTTTGAGGTCTTTCATGCTCAAAATAATTATATGGATATTGCAAGAGAAAAAGCTCTTAAACTTCAAAAAGATAATTTCAGATGTTATATAGTACGAGGGAAGAGTGAGCTTTCTGTTCGTTGTAATGATTCTCAAACAACAAAGCAGATGCAGAGAAGTATTAACAGACTTAATAAAAAGAATATTGCATTTACAATTATAAATAGAGATAGAGTTGTGAGTAATAAAATGTATAAAACTCTTAATGAGTTCTACTTAGGATATGCTGCATTTGATAGAAGAGATTATAAAAAAGCTCTTAAAATTTTTAAATATAATTATGAAAAAGAGAAAAATTACGAACATGCATATGCTTACTCATTAGCCTTAATGAAAACAAGACAATATGAAAAGGCTATAAAAGTTTTAGAGCCTTATAAAAATATTAAAAAAGCAAATAAACTCTCAAGTGACATAGCCTCTACTTATATGTATAGAGAGTTAAAGAAAAAAAATTATGATAATGCTAGAAGTATTGTTGATAGTTACCTAAATAGAACTAAAAGACTTCATGCTGTCATAAATAAGCAAGAAGTAGATGATACTATAAAAAATAGAGAGTATAAGAAAGCAACACTATTAGCAAATAAATATAATCTAAATAGTAAGGCTTTTGATATAGAGTATATGCAAGCACTTGATTTTGTCAATATGAAAAAATATGATCAAGCGAACCTTATACTTGCTCCTTATATTAATAGTCAAAAAAGAGCGAAAAATCTTTATATTAGTAATCTTATTTCAAGTGCATCAAAATCTTATGAGAATAAAAACTATAAGGATGCCCTAGATAAGTTAGCAAAGCATAGAAATGATTCAAGAGTAAAAACTCTTTATAATGATATTTTATATAATAGAGCCCTTGAAAATGGCTGGAATTTTGTTGAAAAAACTCCTAAGTCTGCATTAACATCATTTAAAGAGTCGTGTAGAATTAAAAAAGAGTATAGTTGTTACAGTGGTATGATGTATTCATACTATAATTTAAAGATGTATAAAGAATCTCTCTATTTAGCCGATAAACTTTATAGTGCTAAAAAAATAGATGAACTCTCGATAGTTGCTATGCGAAGTTCACTTAAACTAAAAAACTTTGAAGATGCACAATTTTGGTTTGATCGTACTAAAAATAAAAAAGGTTTAACTAGCCCTTATTTATTGGAAACTTATTTAACTATAGATGAATATATAAAAGCAGAAGATTATGAAGAAGCTACTAATATTATATCTTACCTAAAAAACTTGTACCCACAAAATATAGAAGTTCTCAAACGTGAGATGCAACTTTTTATAGTACAAAAAGAGTATGATAATGCTCAGGATATCGCACAAGAAATTTTATTAATAGATGAAGATTCTTTAGAAGCGAAGTATACATTAGCACTGTATGAGTTTGAGCATCAAGATTACGAAGGTTGTGCTCAAAGGTTGGGGGATGATAATCTTACTGAACCTTATCAAAAAGAGTTATATAATAGATGTAGTGCTTATGAAAGAGCAAATAAAAGAGATATAAATAGTGCTAAATCTTTTATAGAAAATATAGATAACGACAACATAAGAGCTGCTTTTTACTTAGAAATAGGTGATCTATATAAAAGTAGAGATGAGAGTGAAGCTATTCGTGCATATTCTGAGGCTAAAAAGTATAAAAAAGATGATATAGATATTGAAATGATCTATCTTTATGCTCTTAAAGATTTTACTAAAGATAAGCTTTTGGATAAAGAACTTATAGTTGCATATAAGAACTTCCCTAGTGAACATAAAAAACTAGATACTTTTAAGATTGATTATGAAAAAGATAGACTCTATAGTTACTATAAAAATAAACGTTATTCAGAGTGCTATAAGTACTCTAATGTCATCCAGGAGAATCAAAATGACAAAGATGTATACAGAATGGGTGGTTGGTGTGCTTACTCGCTAAAAAAATATAATGAAGCAAAAGAAAAATTTGCAACAATAAATATGAAATATGGCGAAAACTCTCAAGACATATATGCATATGCACTCAGTGCCTACCAACTTCAAGAGAAAAAAAGAGCTGTTGAAGCACTTGATAGAATAGAGATAATTCAGAGTGAAAAAGAGGGATTGCTTATTGCTGGGCTCTATACAGATTTACATGAGCAAGAGAAAGCAAGAACACTTTTAATGGGAGTTCCTGCATCAGATAAACGCAGTGAAGCCTTAGTAAATATTAATAAAAGTTACACAAGAGCATCGTATGAAAATGCAGCTTCTATTGGTATGTATTACAAATCACAGACAGGAGTAGAAGGAAAAAGCAGATTTGAAAAGCTTGTTATACCTGTAGATTATGATTATTTTAACAAAGAGGATGAGTACCATATCTATTTTGATGGTGATTTGATGTTTCTTCGAAATGGTTACTTAGAAGAGGGTGCTAGTGCTTATCTTGATTTTGGTTTAGGTACAAGTACACAAAATGATGCACTTGCAAGTGATATTGGTTTTATGCCAAAAATAGGTATAGACTATAAAAATATACGAGTAGAGATAGGGACAACACCAATAGGAGCAAAAATATCGCCAGAACTAACATGGCTTCTCTCTGGTTACTTAAGAAGTGGCAACTGGATGGGAAGTTTGAAGTTTGAACAAAAAGAGGTAGATGAAACGATGCTCTCTTTTGTTGGAGAACGGGCTACTGATGGGGCACTTGAAGTAAACTGGGGTAGGGTTGTCAAGCGAGGAATAGATGTTGGTATAAGCTATGATGCAAATGTGGCACTCTCTTTAAATCTGGCATACTATCCACAAATCTTTGGATTAAATATAGAAGACAATAATGAGAAAAAAGCAACAGTAATGGCACTTTACCATCCAAAAGTAGAGAGTATAGCCTATGTTGATATCGGTGCAATCGTGGCATTTGATGCCTATGAGAAGAATTCAAACTCCTTCACCTATGGGCATGGGGGCTATTTTTCTCCTCAACAGTTCTTTTTAGGTGCACTTTTTGCACAATTTGGCGATATAATAAGTAAAGATTTTTATTATCAGAGTAAAATTGGTTTAGGTTTTGAAGGTTTTATAGTGGACGATTCTTATAAATTTCCACTTGAAGATGGTATTGTAAACTCTGGCAAGATTCAAAAAGGCTACAGGGATGGAGGTATTGTCTATAAGGCAGCACTACAGTTAGGGTATAAAATAAACCAGAACCTTGATTTAGTCTCCGGTATTTCACTTGAGAGAATTAATGGGTATTCAGTTCAGCAGATGTCATTTGCATTTGTTTATAGGTTTGAGAAGAGTAGATACTCTAGTTTTAACACATTTAGTCTCAATCACAGAGTCGATCAGATAATAAAATAAAGGAAAAAAAATGATAAACAAAATATTAATTATTTTAATGCTTACAGTGGGGTTTTCTGCTTGTTCAATCAAAAAAACATTACCTTATACTACTACAGTTCCCGATAGTATAAAGAGAATAGCGATTGAACTTCAAAAAGATATGGGTGGAAGTAAAAATGATGCGATTGTATTTACATCTTTAGTAGATTTAAATGACTTTAAAGAGAGTTCAAACTTTGGGAGACTCTTCTCTGAGTCACTAATGACTGAACTCTCACGAAGAGGTTTTAAGGTTATTGAGTATAGAGGGGATGCCGTCGTTACTAAGATTAAAAAAGGTGAGTTTAAACTCAATCGTGCAAGAATTCAGGATATAGAAGATAAAAATACTTTAGTACTAGTTGGAACTTACTCGAAAATTAACGATTATATAATAGTAAATGTTAGAATAGTAGAAAAAGACACAGGTGTGTTAGTAGCTGCTGCAAGTACTTATAGCCCTGTACATAAGGCTAAAAATAAATTTAGTATTCAGTTAGTTCCATCGAGCTGTGGGAATAGTGATTATTGTTGGAAGGATTTAAATGAGTAAAATAATATATGCTATAGTTTTTAGCTTGTTTTTTATAGGATGTAGTTCAGGTGTAGTTGATAAGAAAACATATGAGAAAGAAGAGTGTGGTGTAAACCGTGGTATCAAAGCTTACTACAACTATCAAGTAGATTATGTAGGACTAGCAGATGATGCAGTTACTTCTCTTTTTTCTACTGCAAAGGTAAAACCAAATGATTTTATAGTGACAGACTTTGTTGATTTAACATCTCTACAAAACTACTCTAAACTTGGTTATGTTTTTTCAAATGCCATTAAAAACTCACTGATTAAAAAGTATCATGCAAGAGTTGTTGAAGCTGAAGTTTCAAAATATTTTGAAATCTCAGGTAATGGACTTCGTGTACTTTCTCGCGACATAAAAATGCTTAGAACAGATAATTTTGAACTTAGTCGTGGTGTTGTTGGCACATATACATTTACAGATGAAGAGATAGTAATTTTTGTGAAGCTAATAAATTTGAAAACAGGAATCATAGAGGGGTCATATGCTAAAAAACTTCCAATGACTTGTGAAATGATGTACTTACTAACTCAAAGATAGGAGATAAATTATGAAATATATATTTTTAATGGCGGTTTTAACACACTCTCTATATGCAAATATAGATGAGATAGAGATGTATGCACAGGTTAAGTCCAAGAGTGCAGATTTATACCACAACCCTTATGAGTGTGCTAAGAAAAAAGTCGCCTATTTTAAACAAGGTGATATGATTGAGATAGAGTACTGTAACAAGTATCGATGGTGTAAAACAAAAAAAGGTTTTGTGAAAAAAGACCTACTAAGACTCCCTGAACCTCTTCGTAGACAAGATAAGCCAATGCCGAGTGCAGTGATGAAACCAAAAGAAGTAAAAAAGATACAAAAAGTTGAACTCATTGCAGGACCAGTAATTATAAACGAGAGTAATTCCGTGGCACAAGTAGTTGAGATTGTTTCAGAAAAAAAACTAGACGCATATGATGAGTACTTTATCGATGAAAGTGCAAAAGTTATATTTAAAGAAAAATAGATGAAAATTCTAAGTACTTTTATTATTGCTATTCTTCTCCTTCTCTTGAGCGCTTGTCAAGAGAGTACAACGGGAAATAAAGATTTATCACAGAATGGTGTAGTTGCTCCTTTGAAGTATCCTCTTAAAACTGGACAAAAAACAGCTTTTGTATATCAGGAAGTAAGCACAAATCCCTCTACATACTATCTTGACGATGGGGATTATAAAAAGCAAAAAGGGTATGATAGAGAGTTTATTAAAATGGCAGATGGTACTGTTTACAATGCAAATTATGATCTCTTTTGGGAGGATAAAAATTCCTCTTTAGAGTATAACAATAGTGTTGCTAAAGACTACTGTTCTAACTTAAATATATCAGGCAACTCTAGCTGGAGACTACCAAATGTTTACGAACTCTTCACACTTTTAGATTTAGAATCAAGAACAGATATAAGAGAGCCTATTTTTGAAGATATGCCAGCTGGTTTTTACTACTCGAGTAATGAAGTTTATGGAACTGATAAAACTATTGTCATAGGTTTTGGCGAACATGATTTTAATGCAACAAAAGCTTACAAAATCTATGATGTAGATATAAACGATACAAATCAGACTACTTCTGAGTATGGTGTAAAATATGCCACAACTTCTACCCCAACATATCATGTTCCAAGTGATACAGATCCTTACATTTATATTATGAAAGTGATTGTCTCTGATTTGTATTATAATGTAGAGACAGGATATCAGACAGCTGTTAGTACAGATACACTTTTTGATTCTAATGGAACAGTTATTAGTACTTTTGGGCCTTATGTTTCATCTACAGGAGGAACGCAGTTTAATCCTGAAGTAAAACCAGAACCAACAGGTACTTATGTTAAGTGTGTAAGTGGTCCTGAAATTGGTGGTTTTGACTTTGTTCGCGATGCTAAAAATGAGGTTGTTATTGATAGAGCAACTCTTCTTATGTGGCAAGATGACAGAGATGTGGTGCAAAATAATCATCGATGGGGAGAATCAATAAAGTACTGCCAAGAGCTTCAACTTGCTGGATATAAGGACTGGAGACTTCCAACAATTAGTGAACTTGTAACACTCAATGACTTTACAAATACTGGAACATATACAGTTAGTAATATATTTGTATACAAAAGTGCAAATAGGTTCCATTCATCATCAAACTCCTGTTTCTTTAAACCTGATGATTCTACATGTTATCAGAAAAATTATCAGATAAATACATGTGGATTTCTTGAAGATAAAGTAACACAAAATTTTGATATAGATATTAATCCATATTATGACAATAATGAACCATATTACAAAACAAGATGTGTGAGGGGTGGTGCTTATAAGTAATAGGACACAAATATTAAGCCCCCCCCCTCAACGGCATTAAGTTAAGCCTATAAGCACATAAAATAGGAACTTTCAGCTGATTAATTTCCAACATTTTTCTTCTTCCTTTTGAGATGAT
>Ga0256826_1000679_pt1 | contig 20814 bp, 17 predicted proteins | sample CV79metaG_FD_185975 | JGI IMG/M metagenome (GOLD analysis project Ga0256826, IMG submission 185975) | Hydrothermal vent microbial communities from East Pacific Rise, Pacific Ocean - CV79 | ecosystem: Environmental > Aquatic > Marine > Hydrothermal vents | place: Pacific Ocean: East Pacific Rise...
TCTTACTTGTTTTTCTTATAGTAGTGCTTCCAGCTGCCTTTACTATCCATAAAGCTATCAGAGACTCTTTAATAAAAAATGATGAGATAAGAGTATTAAATCTAGAACTTAAGCAGCGAGTTCAAGAGGCAATTGCAGAGACAAAGCAGAAAGAAAAATTGCTTCAAGAGCAGATGCGACTTGCACAGATGGGGGAGATGATAAGCATGATTGCCCATCAATGGAGACAACCATTAGGGGCAATTAGTAGTGCCCTACTGAGTATAAAGACTAAAGAACAAAGTGGCAAATATGATTTATATATAACCGAACAGAGAGAGGAATTCTTAAGCTTTATAGATAAAAAACACTCTAATATTAACGATTACGTGCAAGTTCTGAGCCATACAATTGATGACTTTAGAAACTTTTTTAAACCTGATAAAGATAAAGAGCTAGTAAGGCTGACTAGCCCTATAACAAGAGCTTTACAGATTGTTAAAAACTCTCTCTCATCAAAAAATATCACTCTAAAAGAGGATTATACTAATGATGAAGAGATTTTTATGTATCAAAATGAAATTATGCAGGTTATTCTTAATATAATAAAAAATTCTGAAGATAATTTTTTAGAAAAAGCCCACCTAAACCCAGAAATCAGCATAAAAACCTATAAACAAAACACTCAAAATATCATTGAGATAAGCGACAATGGAGGGGGAATCTCCCAAGAGATACTCTCACATATCTTTGATCCCTACTTCTCAACAAAGGATGAGAAAAATGGAACAGGCCTAGGTCTTTATATGTCAAAAACTATGATAGAAGAGCATAACCAAGGGCAACTAATCGCCCAAAATACTAGAAATGGTATCTCTTTTAAAATTTATCTATGAGAAAACTTCACTATCCCTATTAGTCCATTGGATGTTGTCTTTACTTCCATATCACTATCTATTGGTGATTTTCTAGCTTCTAAAACAGATGTTAAATCACTTAAAACCATACCATAGTTTCTAAAAAGAGGGATAATAACTTCTTTAACCTTTGCTATATGAATCTCCTCACTAAGAGCTTCAAGTGCACACTCATATGCACTTGAATTGGTAATATACTGTAAATAGTAATCACGCATCATATCTATATTATTTAACCATGCTTTTCTTTCATCATTCGTTAAAGAGTCATTATCTTCTACTCTATCTACAAGTCCATGAACAAGTTCATTTGCCCTCTCATGGCGTTTGTCAAAAAGTTCATCTATATTTTTACAAAACTTTTTAAGAAGTTCTAAAAGTTCTGAAGCAGAGTATTCATCTCCTCTCGAGTTATAAAGATGTTGTGTTGTCTCAGTTGGACCATAACTCAAGGCCTCTAAGAGCTCAACTGCAGCTGTTAAGTATGTATATTTATCAACCTGAGTATGATCAAAACTAACACCATGTTTAGATACTATTGGCATATCACCTACATATTTAAGTTCCATAAAGTTTCCTATTTTTTTTGATTCTCTATTATAGCCATAATTGAATAAACAATATGATGAAACATTGTCTATAAAACTTAAAGGCAGAAGAACTTCCCCCTCAAAATTCAGATATTCTGAACCTGCATTTATAGCTAACTGCAAGTTTTAACTTTTAGCTCAAAAAGTTTCTATATAATTTCACTATGAATTATCCAAATGAATGGACTCAAAAAGAGTTTCTATTTTACAAAAGAGAGTTAAAAAAAGAGGGTGTAGAGGTACTCCTTATTGATACAATTCTCTCCTCAATTGAAAAAGCAGACACTATTGTCTACAACCCATATAAGATGAAAACTTATCCCGATGGGACTATTTTTGTCTTCTATTGTGACAGTGGTAAAGCTACACTTAATAGACTCGAAGAGTACAGAGAGAAATTTCCTAATCAGGTCTGTATCTCACTTAAAGGTGGTCGAGGGTATTGGAGAAAAAATATGATGCTTCTGGAGAGTGATGTACTCTAATCATAAAAGACTTTTAGAGGAGTTCATACTCTGCATAGATGAAAAAAGGTTTTACGATGCACATGAAGCTCTTGAAGAGATATGGTTTCCACGACGATATGAGCATGATAATGAGATAAAACTCCTCAAAGGTTTTATAAATGCTTCTGTAGCCTTCGAGCTGATTAAACGCGGTCGTCAAGAACCAAGTAATAGAGCTTGGGCAAACTATATAAAATATCGACCGCTTCTCTATCGTATCTCCTCTCCTTTTTTAAATGATTATCATCAAGTAGCCAGACATCTGGAAAACTTAAAGTACCAAAATAAAATATAAAACTCTCCAGAAGCTCACTATTATTTGCTATAATTTCGAAAATATAAAATAAGGACTCTTCATGGGGACTCAATCTGTAACAGATGAAGCATCAAAATATACAGACTTAGCCATTACTTATGCAAGCGAGTATGGTCTAAAAATTATCTCTGCACTCTTAATATTTATAATTGGTAAGTGGGCTATTAAAAAAATAACTAAACTTACTAAAATGGGTATGCAAAAGGCAGAAGTTGATAAAACCTTAGTTGAATTTGCTGAGAGTTTAATCTACTTCGTACTTCTTCTTATGGTCATTCTTGCATCTTTAAATGCACTAGGAATTAACACTACCTCTTTCTTAGCAGTATTTGGCGCGGCAGGTCTTGCTATTGGTTTAGCACTACAAGGCTCGTTGGCAAATGTTGGAGCTGCTGTTCTTATCATTGTATTTCGTCCATTTAAGGTTGGTGACTTTATAGAAGCTGGTGGAGCTACAGGTACAGTTGAGGATGTAAACCTTTTCTCAACTATTATTGCACCACTTGATAACCGTACTATTATCGTTCCAAACTCAGCTATCGTTGGTGGAAATATTACAAACTACTCTATGAAACCACAGCGCCGTGTTGATCATGTTTTTGGAATCAGTTACGATGATGATTTAAAACTTGCAAAAGCGACTCTTCTAGAGATTATGGAAGCTGATGAGAGAATTTTAAGCGAACCTGCACCATTTGTAGCAGTAGGTGAACTCGGTGACAATAGTGTTAACTTTACTTTCCGTGCATGGGTTGAGACTGCTGACTACTGGGATGTTTACTTTGAGACAATAGAGAAAGTAAAACTTACCTTTGATGAGAAAGGTCTCTCTTTCCCTTACCCTCAAATGGATGTTCATATGAACAAACTAGAAAACTAAATAAAATTATAAAAGGAAACAAATTGATTAAAAAAATTGCACTAAGCACTCTTCTTGCATCTACTTTAGTAGTTGCTGCTGAACCAGATACAAAAAAAGATACTACATTTGTTACACATACAGAGCTTGGATATATTGAGACTCAAGGAAATACTGAAACTACAACATTCAACCTTGATACAAAAGTTAAAAAAGGGTGGGGAAGAAATATTTTTGAACTACACTTTGATGGTCAATATGCTGAAGATAAAAAGACTGAGACTAAAAATAAGTACCTCATTGAGTTAGAGTATGATTATGAGATAACAGATAGATTAGCATTTAACTATCTAGTTGGTTACAAAACTGATAAGTTCTCAGCTTTTGATTACCAGTTCTATACAGGTCCCGGTGCTAAATACAAGGCTATTGTTACAGAGAAACACAAGCTCTCTTTAGAGGGGAATCTTCTCTACTCAGTTGATGAGATTTCAGATGTACACTATGATTCTGCAGGAAATATAATTAGCTACCCTGCTTCAACATCTGTAGCAGCTACAGTTGCTGGTGAAACAGATAATTATGCTGCATTTAGAGCTAAGGCAGTTTACGGTTGGCAGATACTAGAGAACCTAAAATTTGATCAAGAACTAAGCTATAGAGGTTCACTAGAAGATTCAAATAAATACTTCATCTTCTCAAAGTCGGCTTTTAAGAGTAAACTCTCTGATATCTTCTCAGCAGGTATAAGCTACAAGGTTGATTATGTCAATGAACCTGGTGTAAAAGATAATACTGATACAACTCTAACGGCAAACCTTATTATTGATTATTAAGAGATTTTTGCCACAGATAAATAGAGTAAAATGAAAGAAAAGCGATAAACGCGGCTACTAAAAAGATGTACTCCGCGTTTAACTCGTACAGATATCCAAAACTAAGAGCCCCTACAAAACCTCCCAAACCAAAAGTTAATCCAGAGTAAAACTGTTGTGCTAAGACCTTGTTTTTATAGAGTTGATGCAGATAGCTAATAGCCGCTGAGTAGAAGAGTGCAAAGCTAAGAGCATGGAGTGATTGAGCAAAAAAGAGAATCGGTAAATTTTGAGGAAAAAGAAAAATAAGCATCCACCTAAGAACTGCCGAAAGTGTTGTGATTTGAAGTAGAAAAACAAGATTAAACTTTAGGAGTCTTCCTTGAGCATAAAGCATCACTATCTCCACTAAAACCCCAAAAACCCAAAGATTTATAGTCATATCTAAACTTATGCCATAACTTGTCTCATAGATTGTAAAAAAGTTATAAAATGCTCCAAAACTCACCTGCATCAAAATAAGTCCTAGCCAGAGTTTGTAGTGTTTTAAAATTGTAATATCATTCTCTTGAGTTAATTTTTGAGTCTCTGTTTTTGCCACCTGTCTAGCAATTACAAAGGCTAAAATAGCTGTTAAAACTGTAAATGTAAGAAGATAAGAGAGTGCCACTTCTGCTGAGGAGAGGAATCTTACTAAAACAAGTGCTACAAGGACAAAACCTATAGAGCCAAAGAGGCGAATTTTTCCGTATCTCTCTTTACCTATAACATCGAGTGCTATAACCTCTATATAGGGCAAAATTAGACTCATTCCTATACCTATTCCAATATTTGCAAAAAAGAGGGCATAGAAGTTATCAAGAGAGAAGTAAAAGGCAATAGCACTTGATAGCATAATCACAAGAGAGAGGTTGAATTTTTTGACATCAAGACGAAAGCCTCCTGTGAAAGCGAAAGGGAGCATAAATCGAACAAGTGGACCTGCCGCAAAAATAATACCTATTTCACTCCCACTATAGCCAACCATAGCTAAGACTTTTGGCATAAAAATAACATATATTCCAACAATGCCAAAATAAAAGAAATAAAAAATTGATAATAGTATAGACATTTCAGAATTATATCTAAGATTAATGAAGTAAATATCTCATGAATTTTCGTGATACACATATAATAACATTTACTTTAATTATCAATACGCTACTATATGTCATATTTATTCTATAATTAGATCTACTAGCAAGAGAGGTGTCTATGTTACGAGAAATAAAAGAGAATGACTTTATAGTCTCAAAAACAGATTTAACGGGTCATATTACCTATGTAAACAAAATCTTTATGGAGATGGCAGAGTATACGGAAGAGGAACTTTTAGGAAAACCCCATAGCATTATTCGTCATAAAGATATGCCTAAAGCAGTATTTAAACTACTCTGGGACATGGTTCAAAATAGAGAAGAGATTTTTGCATTTGTCATAAACAGGACTAAAAACAATAATGAGTACTGGGTTTATGCGAATATCACTCCATCATTTGACGAACATGGAAAACTTATAGGCTACTACTCAGTACGACGCAAGCCAAATCCAAAAGCAATTGAAATTTTAAAACCAGTCTATGCTGCGATGCTATCCGCAGAAAAAAGTGGTGGCATTGAGGCAGGCATGAAATTTCTAACCGATATACTGACTACAAAAGGGGTAAGCTACAATGAATTTATCATCGCTATTCAAGAATAATCAAACTATCGTACTTCTTTGTGCATTAGCTATTATAGCTCTGTATGCTCTAGTTATTTCAAACTTTATTATACTTCTTATTGCTCTTTTAGCTATGCTAATCTCTATCTTTGTACCTACTAACCCTATGGCCAATAGTAATTCTAGGCTTACTCAAGATATGCAAAAGGTTCTCAAAGATGCAGCAGTTGGAAACTTAGAAGGTAGAGTTACACATATTCCCGCGAACAATTCTGTAGAATCAGATTTTGCTTGGGCGCTTAATGATGTACTTGACCAACTCGAAGCCTTTATGCGTGATACGGCAACTACCATTGAGAATGCCTCTATTGGAAAAACATACAGAATAACTTACTCTTCTGGTCTTCATGGAATTTTTCAAACAACTGCCAAAAAGCTAAACCTTGCTATTAAATCAATCGCTAACGGCTATGAAACAAAAATTCTAGGTGAGATGTCACACTCTTTCTCAAAACTAGGAGGAGGTGTAGAAGAGGGTCTTGTTACAATTCAAGAGGATTTAACAAGCTCTTCAGAGGATTCCAAAGCTATCGTCGAAGTTGCACAAAAAACTGCTGATGAGTCTTCTAAAAGTCTCTCCAGTGTCATTGAAATTGGAGAAAGACTTAACTCATTAGTTAATTTGATTGCCTCTTCACATGAGGGAATTATTGGCCTAGAGAATCGAAGCCGTGAAATATCTGAGGTCGTTAACCTTATTAAAGACATTGCTGATCAAACAAATCTACTTGCTCTAAATGCTGCTATTGAAGCTGCTCGTGCGGGTGAGCATGGTCGTGGTTTTGCTGTAGTTGCAGATGAGGTTCGTAAGCTTGCTGAGAGAACTCAAAAAGCAACAAGTGAAATAGAAGTCAATATATCTACACTACAACAAGATGCTAATGATATGAGAAGCAACTCTGAAGAAATTTCAGAAATTGCACAGAGCTCAACTGATGTGATTCATGAATTTGAAACTACATTTACAAATCTAAACACTCTTGCTTCAAACTCATCACACTCCGCTATCAAGATTCAGAATCGTCTCTTTACAACACTTGTAAAAGTGGACCATATTCTCTTTAAATCAAAAGCATATTCAACTGTTTTAAATGCAGATTCATCTGCTACATTCCTTGATCATCACAACTGTCGTATGGGCAAATGGTACTCAGGCCTTGGCAAAGAGAGGTTTGGTCATACAAAAGCCTTTAAAGAGATGGATATACCACATGCACTCGTACATGATGCTGTCTTTAAAAACCTTGTTTTTGTGCAGGAGGGAACAACCCTTAAGTATGATAATCCTAAAATATTAACTCAGAATTTTTCAAATATGGAAGATTCTTCTAGAGTACTTTTTGTAAAACTAAATGTCATGCTCGAAGAATATAACAATAATATCAAAAGTTAAATTAACTATTTACCGAATATTAACTTATAATTATTATAATTTTATTACTCGATTATGTTTTCCCCCTTTCATAAGAAGAGTATATTCTCCTAACAACTTTTTAATGCTCAGGCTTTCCCCCTTTTTAGCCTGAGTGTTTCTCCTATGACTGAAACTTTATGTTAAACTTCTAAATGTCAAAAATAATTCTAAGCACTTTAAACTCTAGATTTACTCACTCTGCTATTGGGCTTCGTTACATCTATGCAAATATGAAAGAGCTTCAAACTGATGCAAAAATAGTAGAGTTTAGTATTAACGATGCTATTCAAACTATCGCTGAAAATATTTTAATTCATAAACCTTCTATCGTTGGTCTTGGTGTTTATATTTGGAATGTTGCAGAGGTGAGTGAGCTTATTCACATTATCAAAAAAATTGCTCCTCAAATAACTATTGTGCTTGGTGGTCCAGAAGTTTCATACACTCCTTTTCGAGTCAATCTTGATGATGCTGATTTTATAATTCAAGGAGAGGGAGACACCGCGTTTTATAGACTCGCAAAAGAGATACTAGACTCTAATCCCCCTCAAGATAAAATCATCCCCATAACTCTACCAAAGCTAAAAGAGCTTGAGCTCCCATACAGATACTACACAGATGATGATATAAAAAATCGTTACATCTATGTTGAGATATCAAGAGGATGCCCTTTTGAGTGTGAGTTTTGTCTCTCCTCTATGGACGAGAAAGTGAGAGCCTTTGATTTAGACAAAATTTTAGAAGAGTTTGAGACTCTATGGCAAAGAGGTGCAAGAAACTTCAAATTTGTAGATAGAACCTTTAACCTCAACATGAAAGCAGCCAATAGGATTTTAGACTTCTTTTTAGAAAAAGAGCCTCCTTATTTTGCTCACTTCGAAGTTATTCCTGACCACTTTCCTGCCTCACTGAGAGAAAAAATTGCAAGATTTCCAGATGGAGCTCTTCAGCTTGAAATAGGAATTCAAACACTCAACCTTGAAGTAGCCGATAATATCTCACGCCTACTAAACTTAAAAAAAGTAGATGAGAACATTAGCTTTTTAGAGCATGAGACTCATGCCCATATTCACCTAGATCTTATTGTTGGTCTTCCGGGGGAGTCTCTTGAGAGCTTTGGTCACAACCTCGACAAACTCGTAAGCCTAAGCTCCTGTGAGATTCAAATAGGCATACTTAAAAAACTCTCAGGTACTCATATAAAACGTCACGATGAAGAGTTTAAAATGGTTTATAGTGACAAGCCCCCTTATGACATACTCAAGAACTCTCTTCTTAGCTTTGATGATATTCAGATGATGAAACGTTTTGCAAGGTTTTGGGATTTAACTTATAATAGTGGGAACTTTAAACGCTCTCTACCACTTTTATGGGCTGAGTCTACTGTCTATAAAGAGTTCCACCTCTTTAGTCTCTGGATATACTCTCAAACTGCTTCTACGTGGAAAATCTCTCTACAGCGTTTAGGAGAACTTCTCTTTATCTACCTTAGTGGAGTCAAAAAACTTGATTCAGAACAGGTTGCATTAGAGATGTTAGAGGATATGATGAAACTCAAAGGAAGAGCAGTCCCTAGCTACCTAAAGCCCTATGCAAAGAACTTTAAACAAGATGCAAAAGAGGGTACTTCAGGATTTAACAAAAGACAGACTTAGGTATTTTCAAGAACTCTTTAGTATAATAATTACTATGAAAATTATTATATACCTATTTTTAACAATATTACTATTTTCTACTCTCAATGCGAAAGAGAAGCTTATTACTCCAAAGCTTATCGAAGATGCAAATAAAAAATATAAAATATATGCAAAAAATCGCTTTATTGCCATAGATGAAAAACTGATAGAAGGCCTTAAAGATGCAAGTGAAATAAAAAAACTAAACACTGTGAACACTTGGGTCAACTTTACAAAATATAAAAGTGATATGAAGGTCTATGGTGTTAGTGACTACTGGGCCACTCTTTATGAGTTTATAGGCAAGGGAAAAGGTGACTGTGAAGACTATACAATCGCTAAATATTACATACTAAAAGAGCTTGGAGTAGACCCCAAAAAACTCAAGTTTACCTATGTTATTTATAAAGATAGAAAGGGTAGAAAAATCTCTCATATGGTTCTCTCTTACCTCAAAGTACCCAATCCAAAATCTAAAGATGATTTCCTTATTTTAGATAATAATAATCGTCTTGTTCTACCTGCATCCAAACGACCAGATCTTATTAAAGTTATTAAGATGATAAATGGTGATACAGGTGCAAAGTCTAAAAAATGGAAAAAACTTGAAGCTGGAATGAAAAGGAAAAAACTATGACACTCTTTAAACAGATGGCAATCGCCATATCACTCATTATTATTATTATGTTAGGTGCTGTAATGGCGATAAACTATTACTCCGCAAAACAAGATATGATACAGAGCCTCTATGAAACAACTGTAAACAACATTTCAACTCTTACAAATCGTTTAGCCGATGCAGGAGCAGATAGTGCCCTTCTCACAAGTACCATAGATGCAGAGTTCGATAGTGGCTACTACCGCATGATAGAGTTTAAATCAAATGATGGGACTATGGACTATAAACAACTTGATGAGGATCCTGTAGAGGGTGTTCCTTTGTGGTTTATCAATCTTTCTCATATTGAACTTGAGAGTGTCTCTGCTGATGTCTCTTCTGGATGGAGTATTATTGGTATTGTGAGTGTCGAAGGGGATGTAGGTATAGTTTACAAGGCACTCTACAAGATGCTAATTCAACTAAGCTACCTCTTTGTCATCTCTGTTGTAGTTGCTCTTCTCTTACTTGGTGTCTTTTTACACTTTGCACTCAAACCTCTCAATAGTGTTCAAAAACAAGCAGCAGCAATTTTAAGAAATGAGTTTATTATTCAAGAAAAAATTCCCTTTACCACAGAGTTTAAAGATGTTGTAAAAGGTATGAATGCCATGGTTAAAAAAGTTGAAGATATCTTCAACAAAGGAAACCTTGCAGCACAAAGAAATAAAGAGCTTCTCTACAACGATCCAATCACAAAACTTTTTAACAGACGCTACCTAATGCTTACTCTTCCTGAACTCATCAAAGCAGAGAATCGAGCTGATGGGGGAGTCTCTATATTTATCGCTCTCTCTGGTGCAGAAGTCCTTAACCAGCATCTTGGTCGCCAAAAAGCAGATGAATTTTTCTTAGAACTCTCAAATATATTTAAAAATGCTTCAAAAAAATATGATGAAGCGATTATTGCTCGTGTCAATGGAACAGAGTTTACACTTATACTCTCAAATTGTGAAACGGATGAAATCCAAACGGTTATAGATCAAATTAACAGTGAGTTGACACAACTACTCGAAGTAAAAGGACTTGAGAGTACCGAGGTCTACATAAATATCGGTATTTACAGATACCGGCCTTCAGTAAGTGTTGGAGAGCTCCTTACCCGTACTGATAGTGCTCTCTCTGAAGCCAAATCAAAAGAGTTTGAAAATTCACATATTTATGAAGAGAAAGACAGTAAAAATGCTCTTGGTAAAGAGCAGTGGAGAACGATTATCGAAGAGTCTATTGAAAAAAATCAGTTCAATTTAAAATTTTGGCCAACACTCAATGCCCAAACAAAAGGGCTTGAGCATAATGTTATGACCTTTACTATAGATGGAGGGGTAGATAAGAAGTTCTTCTACGGTGACTTTATTGCTCCTGCTATTAACCTTGGTCTCGTCTCAAAAATGTACCTTGTTACTCTAAGGGACTTAATAACTAATCGTCATGAAGAGCTGAATGGTACTGAGTGTTCTATCCGTCTATCAAATGAGTTTATCAAAGATCCAAGCTCTTTTAATGCTCTCTCTTCTTTGTTTAAAACATATGCAAAAACTCTAAAATTCAAGCTATCTTTTGAGGTGAGTGATAGGTTTGCCATTAACAACACACAAGTTGTAAAATCCTATGTAGAGCTCTTCAATAGGTATGGATTTGGATTTGGAATAAATACCTTTAGTGGTGAGTCCAATGATTTTAAATATCTCAAAGAGTTAAATCCTAAGTTTCTAAAGGCTGACTGTGCATTCTTGCTCGATCAGTCAGAAGACTCTATGGATGCAATTCAAGTTATGACCGACTCTTTAGGGATTGAGATAGTCGCTACTTTTGTGAAAACAAAAGAACAGCTTACAACACTTCAGGCCAAACATATCAACTGTGTTCAGGGCCCTGTTACAGATAGTATACATTAAATTTAAAGGATACAAAATGGTTCAATTATTAAAAGTTATGTTCACACTTCTTCTTCTCTCTACACTCAGTATATCGCTCGCTGCTCAAGAGTTAAGTAAAACAGAAATAAACCGCGTTCTTAAAGAGGCCTATGAAAAATATAGAGGTGATATGGGTGGTAAAAATGCCGATTATATCAAGGCTTTAGATATTGTTGATTCGACTATTTTTGGTATTACCTTTGTCGATATGGATGGTAAAGTTTATGAGTATGGAGATACTCAAAAAGTTGTTAGTATTCAAAGTATCTCTAAGGTCTTTACGGCTGCTCTTGTTATGAGTGAACAGGGTGCTAAGTTTGTTCAAGAAAAGATTGGAGTAAACGCGACAGGTGCCGCGTTTAACTCGATTATAGCTATAGAGCAGCATGGAGGGAGTGCTTTAAACCCTTTTGTAAATGCAGGGGCAATCCAGTCAACATCTTGGGTAGAGGCAAAAGACTCTAAAGAGCGCTGGATAAAGATAAAAGCAAATATGTCAGCCTTTGCAGGTCGAAACCTCACACTCAACGAACCTGTTTACACCTCAGAAGTAAATGACAACAAACGCAATCAAGCTATAAGTAAAATTCTTGATGCTTATGGAAGAATGGGGAGTGATCCACTTGAGGCAACTACTGTTTATACAAAGCAGTGCTCTTTAAATGTGAGCTCAAAAGATTTAGCCATTATGGCCTCAACCTTAGCAAATCATGGGAAAAACCCGGTGACACAAGTTCAAGTAATTCACTCTAAATATACTCCAAAAATTATGGCGATTATGGCAACTGCTGGACTCTATGATAATGCGGGTGATTGGTTATACGACACAGGTGCTCCTGCAAAATCTGGTGTTGGTGGAGGTATCCTTGCTATTATTCCGGGTAAATTTGGTATAGGTATTGTCTCTCCTCCATTAGATAAATATGGAAACTCAGTTCGTGCACAACTTGCTGCTAAATATATTATCAAAGAGCTTAAGCTAAACCCTTATGCTCAATAAAGGATCAAACATGAAAAAGTTAATTATAAGTACTCTTGCATCCTCTTTTTTACTCTCTTCTAGCTTGGCTGCTGGGAGTCTACTCACAGATAGTCTCTCAGAAGACCACACCTATGAAAAAGAGGTCAACAAGGAGCAAGGAATAGAGATTGTTGATGGCTGGCAATTTATGGGTGATATTCGTGCTGGTTGGGTTGAGTATGATTACAATAATGCTCCAAAGAGTAATGGTAGTGCAACTTATCCAAAGAGAAATAAAGGTCATATAGACTCTCACGGTATCTACACAATGCCGAAGCTTTCCATAGCGAGTCCAAAAAATAGTAGGATTCAAGCTAAGGTTACTGTAGCCGGTGCTACAGACTTTGGAATCAATGATGAGAAGTATGAGAGCAGAACATTTGTATTTGATAAAAATGATAGAGAGCCCTTTATCATACTTCAAGAGGGGTATTTAGCATATAATGACAAGAATCATAAGTTTTTGATTGGTCGAGAAGAGCTCACAACGCCAATGATAGATGCTGATGACTGGTATATGCTTGCAAACTCTTTTGAACTTGCATACTACATTAACAAATCACTTAAAGATACTAAAATCTACCTTGGCTACTTTGATAAGATGGCTGGTGTTTGGGATAGTGGTGCCAAGGGTACTGAGTTTCATACTATGGCAGAAGCATCCTATTTAGATGATAGAGATAAAAAAAATGCTCAAGGCGGTATCGCTTTTGGATCCTTTGAGTACAATGACAATACAAACCATAACCTTCAAGTATGGGACTACTATGCATTTGATTTATATAACACTCTTTTTATTCAGTATGACTATACCGCTACGCTAGGCGATTTTAATTACGATGCAGGGGCCCAACTTATAAACTTTAAAGAGACGGGAGGAAATAAGTACACAGCTATTGACTACTCTCTTGTCTCTGCAAGATTTGATGGTGATTTCTCCAACGGAATTAACTTTGCAACTGGTATAAGTAAATATACAGATGGAGAGGGTCAAGGAGCAACTCTTGGTGCATTTGGTGGATATCCATACTTTGCTAATGGTATGATTTTTCACTTTTTTGAAGCGGGTAGTCTTCAAAACGCGGCCTCATATAAGGCACAAATAGGTTATAACTTTGACAAACTTGGTATGAAAAACTTATGGGTTGGATATAGATACACATATTTTGATTTAGATTCAAGTTACTCAAAAAATGCCGATGGACAAACTCAAGATAGGATGGTTTTAAATGGTATCAGAGTAAGCTATGGGAAAAAGACAGGGACCTACTTTACAGGTACCTATGAGCATGTAGATTTAGACAATGAGCCAAATACTTACTCACTGCGTTTAATTGGTGGGTATAAGTTTTAAAAACCTCTAGAGTTTAAGCCTTTGGTAAGTGCATCATTTATCTCTACCTTATACTCTGGATTTTTAGCGCCTAACTCTTTGTCAAACTTTAAGATAAGGTCTTTATTTGTATTTGGATGTCTGCATATATGTAAAATGACATCCATATACATATCAAAGTCTGGATGAGCACGAAGTCCCAGTTTTGTATGAATCGTTCCGTGGTATTTTAAGATTAATGTAAGAGCTTCTTTAAGCTCCTCACTAGTAGATTTTTTATTTCTTACAATTGCTCGAAGATGGTCAAAGTCTATATTTAGTTTTGGGCTCACTGGTGCTACTTTAGCTTTTCTTTTTTTCTTCGCTTTTGGTACGAAAATCATAAAAAAAACTAAGATTGCCAAAAGAACAAGTAGTCCTACACCAGACTTAACAAGTAAAACTATATCCATTTACATCACTTTTTATTTATTAGACTTCTTGCATAACCTAGACCCTAAATCAAGTTTAGGGTGACGAAGTTCCAACTGACCGTCATTCCAAACTTGTACCCAAAGGGTATAAACAATTTGGAATCTAATTTATGAGTTATGAAAGAAGTCTATTATATCCTATTTTTTACTCTTATAAATTTTCTAGGCCATCTCTTATGAAATAGAATTCAAATAATATAAAAAACCTCATTAAGCATTACATAAAGATTACTTTACTATCATTGACTTTACTAATATAAGGGAGTTTTATAGTGTCCTCATTAAAACCAAATATTATAATAATTGACGACAATGTAACAAATATCCAGCTTGCTGCAAATGTCTTAAACTCAACAAACTTATATAATATTTTCTTCGCTATGGATGGACGTACAGGAATTGAACAGTTAAATGATAGAGCTTATTCTCTCATTTTACTCGATATAAATATGCCCGGAATCGATGGATATGAAACTGCAAAAATCATAAAAAATAATCAAACAACAAAAAACATTCCAATTATTTTCCTCTCTGCTAATGCAAATAAAGAGAGTATTCGAAAAGGATTTGAGTCTGGTGGAGCAGATTATGTGACAAAACCTTTTGACGAGATAGAACTTCTTCATCGTGTTGAGACACATATAGAACTCTTTAGAGCTAAACAAGAACTTCAAACAGAGGTTGATGATACTAAAAACTTGCTCGAACAGTATAAAAATGCAGTAGATATCGGTTCCCTTGTCTCAAAAACAGATACTAAAGGTATCATCACTTATGTCAACGACACCTTTTGCAAGATATCAAAATATACGAAAGAGGAACTTATAGGCAAGAGTCACAATGTAGTAAGAAGTCCAGATACAAAAAAGAGTGTCTTTAGAGGGATGTGGGCCAAAATACAAAGGAGGGAGACTTGGCATGGAATAATCAAAAACCGTGCCAAAGATGGAAGTTCTTACTTTGTAGATAGCACTGTTATGCCAATTATAAACTCTAAAAATGAGATAATCGAATACATAAGTATTAGGACCAATATAACTAAAGAGATGGAGCTTAAAGCAGATATTATGTCAACTCAAAAAGAGGTTTTACATACTCTTGGTGAGCTGGGAGAGTGGCGATCTAAAGAGACAGGAGAGCATGTTAACCGCGTTTCACTCTTCTCAGGAGTTCTAGCCCAGGCTTATGGATGTACAGAGGAAGATATAAACCTCTTAGTAGCTGCCTCTCCAATGCATGATATTGGAAAGGTTGTTATTCCAGATAAAATTCTTTTAAAACCAGGAAAGCTTACTGAAGAAGAGTTTGTTATTATGAAAGATCATACCACCTACGGTTGGGAAATATTTAACAAATCAAATCATGATTTACTACAAACAGCAGCACTCATATCTTATGAGCATCATGAGAAATGGGATGGTTCAGGATACCCAAGAGGTTTAAGTGGTGAAAATATACATATATTTGGACGTATTACGGCTATTTGTGATGTCTTTGATGCTTTGAGCCACGATAGAGTCTATAAAAAAGCTTGGGGGCTTGAAGAGACTTTAAAGTTTATTCAAAACGAAAAGGGAAAAGCCTTTGAGCCTAAACTAGTTGAGCTTTTTTTGGAAAATCTCGATGAGATTTTAGAAATTAAACAACGTTATAACAGATAATGACAAAGAAGATATCAGGACTACTACTTCTCCTTTTTGTACTTTTTACTTCTATAATGGTTATGATTCTTCCAACATTTTTTACCAAGGGTGTCTCAAGAACCGCGTTGCACCAAGAGTTTGATCTTCCTCTTCTGCTTAACGATGAAAAAGATGTCAAACTTCTCTTTTTTGGCTACTCTGGATGTAGCGATATCTGTAGCCCTAGATTAGAAGCAATCAATAAGTTTTACAGCATGCTTAGTAAAGAAGAGAAAGAGAGAGTTGGAGTTGAGTTTGTTGATATATCTTCTCCTAGTGATAAGACTCTTCCCCATAGATTTGCAAGTTTTTTTAATCCAGACTTCAAGGGTATATACCTCAATAAAAAAGTTCTACGAAAGTATACAAAAGAGTTTCAAGTCTTTTTTTCCAAATCACTTCTTAATGAGATGGAGTATGACCACTCTGCAAACCTATACCTTGTAAAAAAGAGTAAGGCACTCAAGAGCATACGATATCTGTACAGTGCTTACCCCTATGACTTACAACAACTAAAGCTAGATACAGAGGAACTACTTAATGAATAGCCTACTAAAAAAACTACTACTAAATAACACTCTCTCTATTAATATAAACGACCAAGAAGCTCATGCAGATAAATTTATGCTCTGGCTTATTGCAGTTCACTGGTTTATTGTCTCTACTATTACCGCTTATCTTTTTAATGCTTATGCCCTTGGTTTCTTTGGTGGTGGAGCACTTTTTTTTACTACCTTTCTATCTTACCGACTCTTTGCAGGAACTCAGGTCTATAGATATGTTATAGCTCTTGTACTCTTAACCTTCTCCATAATTATGATTCAGCAGAGTCTAGGACGAATTGAGATGCATTTTCATATATTTGGTGCTCTCTCATTTTTAGTAATTTATAAAGATATTAGAACTATCTCCGCTGGTGCAATCTTCATACTTGTGCATCATCTTATTTTTAACTATCTCCAAGAGTTCAACATCTCTCTCTTTGAGACACCTATTGTAGTCTTTAACTATGGCTGTGGGTTAGACATAGTCCTCTTGCATGGAGCCTTTGTAATTTTTGAATGGTTTGTCCTCGCTGTTATAGTTATAAATATGAGCAAGGCACAAAATGAACTTTATAGAACAAAAGAGGCCCTAGAGTCTGTTAATAAAAATCTTGAAGGCATTGTTAAACTAAGAACCTTAGAACTCCAAAGAGCTAAGGACGAAGCAGACTCTGCAAATAGAATGAAATCTGCATTTTTGGCAAATATGTCTCATGAGATTAGAACACCTATGAATGCTATTATCGGCTTTACCGATATTTTAGAGAAAAAGCTTCAAGATCCGGTCAACAAAAACTTTGCCAAATCTGTTCAAGATAGTTCTAAGATTCTTCTTAGCATTATCAACGATATTTTAGATATCTCAAAAGTTGAAGCGGGAAAACTAAGCCTTGAGTATCTACCAACGGATATAAGATCCTTAGCTCATGAGATAGATGCAATTTTCTCTCATAAGACTAAAGCAAAAGCTTTAAAGTTTAATATTGTTGTTCATAAAAATGTACCTGAGACCCTGGTTTTAGATGAAATACGAACAAGACAGATTATTTTTAATCTTCTTAGTAATGCTATCAAATTTACTATTGAAGGAGAGGTAACACTCACTATAACATCTGCACAAAATGTTGAAGACTCCAAAACTAAACTCATTATAGAGGTTCAAGATACAGGAATAGGAATAGATGAGAGTGAACAAGCATCCATGTTTCACTCCTTCTCACAACACTCAAACCAGAGTAATAAAGAGTATGGAGGAACAGGACTTGGACTTGCAATAACTAAACAACTTGTTGAGCTGATGGGTGGAAAAATAGCACTTAAGAGTAAACGCGATGAGGGAAGTACCTTTATTGTAACATTGGAAAATGTACTCATTAGTAATGAAAAAATCTCCCTCTCAAAAATGGATTTAGAAGAGATTCTCTTTGAAAAAGCAACACTACTTATAGCAGATGACATTGAGTTAAATAGAGAGCTAATCAAAGAGTATTTAAGAGGGACTCCTCTTAAAATCCTCGAAGCCAGAGATGGACAAGAAGCAGTAGATATAGCTAAATCAAATAAAATAGATGTAATTCTAATGGATATAAAAATGCCAAATAAAAATGGTTATGAAGCAACAAAAGAGATTAAGGAGTCTCAAGATATCCCAATAATTGCTGTTACAGCATCTGTTGTATTTGCACAAGATAGTCAAAAAAACAGAATTTTTGATACCTTCCTTCAAAAACCATTGAAAAAGAATATACTTATAGATGCACTAAGTCAGTACATTCACTACAAAACTAAAGAGTCAAAGAGTATAAACCATCCAAAATCTACTCAAGAAGAGCTCTCCTTAAAAGATTATCCCCAACTGCAACTCCTTTTAAAAGATGCGAAAACTAAGGGTGATATTAAATTAATTCAAGAGTTTGCTAATAAGCTAGGTGAGTATGGAGATAAGGAGAACTTAGAGAGTTTTAAAAATCTCTCTATCCAAATATCATCAGCTGTTAGTAGTTTTGATATAGGTGAGTGGATGATACTGCTCGCAAGGTTTGAGGCTGAGGAACTATAAATTGAGAGCTCTGATTAATTACAGATTAGACCCTGAATTGATATGCCTTGGGTACAAGTTTAGGGTGATGGAACTATCGTCATTCTGGGCTTGCCTCAGAATCTAGTTACTAATTGTTCAGAGAGTTCAATTATCTATAGCACTAGACATTTGTAAGCTCTATAAAGGTTAATTTGTAAATAGATGGTGGTCGAGGAGAGATTCGAACTCTCGGTAGGTTACCCTACACAACCTTTCCAAGGTTGCACCATCGGCCACTCGGACACTCGACCATATTTGAAGAGTGCAAGTGTATCAAGAAAATACTTAAGAGTTAGCCCCACCGGTTAAGGCTTCACAAATTTCTGTAATATTTTGCTTATTCATGATACATTCTAAGTTACTAGAATTTGCTAAGGAGGAGGAGATATGAATCTCATCTTCTGCTGAAATTACAATAGCAGGCGTGCTAATGTTCTCCTCTTCCATAAACTGTAGAACCTCCGAACTAATTCCATCAGTTAAGAAAAAGTCTAGGATTATAAAATCATACACCTCTTTACTCAGTAACTCTTTAGCTCTATTTACTGTATCTGTTAGTGTTAGGTTGTGAGTCTTTTTAAGGTGTTCTATTAGAAGCTTTTGATAACTCTCACTATCTTCTACTATAAGTACATTTTGAGCCTCTCTTGAAGCCTCTCTTACTGAGTAAGTATGTGACTCTATCATAGGTGTTGGCATAGCTATAAAGAAACTACTCCCTTCACTCTCTTGACTCTCTACCCAAATGACACCTTTGTGTAACTCTTCAATAATTTTCTTGCTTATCATAAGACCCAAACCTGTTCCCTGTTGCTCTTTTTGATAAATATTATCTACTTGTGAGAAGGCTTGAAAAAGTTTTGCAATTGCCTCTTTAGAGAGCCCAACACCATTATCTTTAACCTCAAATATATATCTATGTTTATCTGCATTATACTCGATATGCAGACTAACACTCCCACCCTTTGGAGTAAACTTCACTGCATTTGTCAAAAGGTTAATAAGAACCTGTTTAAATAAAACTTTATCTATATAAAGATTTAAAGAGATTATATTTGGCATTTTTAGGTTTATCTCTTTTTTAGCTGCAAGAGGAGAAATCAGTACCTGAACCTCTTTTAAAACATCAGAAATATTACTTAGACTTGGGCTAAACTGCATTTTTCCAGCTTCAAGTTTTGCAAAATCTAAAATTGTATTTACTAAGTCAAGTAGATTATTCCCTGCTATATTTATCTTTTCAACATATTTTTTTACACTCTCAGGTGTGTCTTTTTTCATCATAAGAATCTGTGAAAATCCAGTTATAGCATTGAGTGGTGTACGAAGTTCATGAGACATATTCGCTAAAAACATATCTTTCGATTTATTTGCACTCTCCGCCTTATCTGCAAAGTTAATCAAAGAGAGTTCTCTCTCCTTTACTGAAAGATGTAAATCTAAAACTTCTAAGAGAAGATTTATCATCTCGACAAGATAACTACTATTTTGCCCCTCTTTGAGTTTTATACCTATAAATATATTGTGAGCTTTATATCTAATCTGTTTAAAGATTGTGAATGACTTATCAAAGCTATTATCAGCCCTGACCTGTAACTCTTCAATTGCCCAGCCCAGTTCTGAAGTTATTGCATCACTAATGGTTTTACTCAGTGAGCTCTCCAGATTCTCTGTATCTATCTCTAAGTTACTTTTTTCATAAAAAAGATCTGTCATCTTCTTCATAGCTCTTATTCCGGAGTTTAAAGAGAGTTGTCCATCTTCTAAAGAGTTTTTAAGTGTTTTATCTAAAATCTCTTTTAAAGAGTCTGTTAAACTCTCTAAGTTCTCATAATGCAAGGCGATTTTTTCTCTACTTTTAGTAAGTATAGAAGCTTTGATTGCTACATACTCTTCATGCCATTTATCATGAATATTTTCTATCGTTTTTGCATTAAACCCTAGTATATACTCATGTTTTTTATCTCTGTTGAGTTCATGAATCACTTTTCCAAAAATACAGTTTAAAGATCTGTCTTCTATGTCTTTAAATATAGAGATATCTCCACTTGTAATTGCGACAGATATCTTTTGCATGTTGAGTTTGTGAATATTAAAACCTATATAGAGCTCATTTTGTGCATTAAAGCCTTTATAGTCATGAGTAAAATTTTGATTTTGTTTCTTCTCTTGTATATAAAATCCATCATTCATAAGATGCTCTACAAAACGAAGCAGTTTTGATATAAGTGCCCTATTCTCTTTTACTATTTCATTAACTAAAGACATCT
>Ga0256826_1000681_pt1 | contig 20781 bp, 18 predicted proteins | sample CV79metaG_FD_185975 | JGI IMG/M metagenome (GOLD analysis project Ga0256826, IMG submission 185975) | Hydrothermal vent microbial communities from East Pacific Rise, Pacific Ocean - CV79 | ecosystem: Environmental > Aquatic > Marine > Hydrothermal vents | place: Pacific Ocean: East Pacific Rise...
GCACGCTCACGACTTACATAATAAGACATAACCAACATCATTATAAAGATCATCGCAAAATAACCAAGAATAAAAGCCAATTCAGCACCACCAATTGCGCTACTGCCAGGTGTATACGAGCTTCCCATCATCGTAGGCATTATTGCTCCAATAACAAAGCTTAATCCAAACATAGGAATCAACGATAACGCTGCTGTTTTCAACATTATAATAACAAACTTCTTTGTCTTTAATTTAGTTTCAAATATACCTTGACCATAACGTGATCCATTAATAACATATTCTTTAATACTTTTACTAAGAAAGGCAATGAAAGATAAATATGCTAACATAAAGCCTATCCCAAGAACAACCATCCCAATGCCCATCAACGATGAATCTAAATTTTCTAAAGTAGGAATTAAAATAGAAGATAATAGCCCAGTTACTAGAATCAGCACCATTACAAGAAATGGATAACCAATAAATATTGTATATGAATTTCCCAATGTTCCTGCAAATGAGAAATGTACATTAGAAAAACTTGTTACTTTCATATTAAACATTAAACTTCTCCAAACCAACCATGGCATTGCAAGAAGAAAAATCAATAAAAAGATACCTGCTAAACCAGGATGAAGTTGCCCTATCATCGTATAGACAATAAAAAGAACCAAGGCAATTAGAAAACCTATAAAGAGTTGTTTCCCTGTTGCATGATATTCAAAATTTCTATCATTTAAAATAGTATTACTATAAAAATATCGACGGTTTCGAACCTTTGCCCAAGGGTAATATAACCCCAATGTAATAATAGTCAATAGCACATTGACAATCCAAATTTTAAAATATTCACTTCCTGAACCAGTAAATCGTAATGATTCCATAATTATTTCCTTAATTAAGTATTTTTTAACACGCACTATTATATCTGTTAATTTTAAATTTTTATTGATAATTTATTATTTAAATAGTATTAAGACTTTAATGATTATTTTAGTTTATTTATGTTATTTATTATTTTTTTATATGTTAAATGATATACTAATCAAAAGGGAATCTTATGAAAAATTTAAATATTACTCTATTATCAACATTATTGTTACTTCTTCTAACACAGTACAACTATGCCACAACCTATTCAAATGCTAATACCATGGGTACTAAAAATTGGAATGTTATTGAAACAAAACATACTGGGGCAGTTGTCAAAAACATTTATGACAAAAATAAAAAAAGTCGCGTTATTTTTCTTAAAAACAACAAAGACAAAAGCTCTTATCTCCTTGGTGCTAAATATGGGGGAAATATTTGGAATAATAAAGATGAAAAGTATCTATCATGGGATATGAACTTTAAAATGCAATATAAAATTATTGTCTATATCCTAACTAAAAAAGGTCAACGTTATCTCTATTACTCAAGCTCCAATCAAGAAGGAATTCAACGAAAAAAGTATATTCGTATTAATCTGGGAACTAAAACAAAAGTGGGAGAGTGGGTAAAGATTTCACGAGATATTGAAGCAGATTTAAAAAAGTATGAACCATCTAACCAACTTATTGCTGTTAATGGTATGCATATTTATGGTAGTGGAAAAATTAATAATATTCAACTTAGCAAAAAAGAATCCACAAAAAAAAGTAATTTTTCACTAACAAAAGAGCCAGCTATTACATTTATAGCTCCTGATACCGTTGCTATAGCATGGTCTCTTAATCACAAGTCAACTGGACAGATTGAGTATGGAGAGAGTATTAACTACGGCACAAAAAGTAAAAAAGAGAATTCATTTATCTATAGTTCACATAGCCAAAAACTAAAGCATATTAAAAAAGATACCATCTACTATTACAGAATTCATTCAACAGATGGCAATGGGAAAAAAATAGTATCACAAAACCATACTTTTAAAATTCAATCTAACAACACCAGTAGTACCCGTCTTGCTATTAAATGGATTAAAGAAGAGACCATTGCCTATAAGACATTTGCCAATTATGGTGGTAACTATAAAATGGTTAGTGATAAAAACAACAATCTTTACCGTTTTCAATGGAATACTTATGTTTATGGTGGAAAAAAGAAATTTGACACCTTTGTTAACAAATATGATAACAATCTTAAATCTATTTCCAAAAGACGTTTTTCACATGAAATGAGAGGTGTAATCTCCGATAAAAGAGAAAACAGTTATTACTATGGTAAAGATGGGTATAGATCATTTTATGTTTCTCAACTTGAAAAGTTTACCAACACTAATAATCTTATATGGAAAAGTTATGTCTACTCAAACAAGAATAAAAAATCTGAAGGTATTATCTATACTCTCGGTGCAATTGACAAGCATGATAACATATACCTTATTGAAGATACTGGTCTTAAAAACTATAAACTTGTAAAGTTTAATACCAATGGTGAACTACTTTGGAAAAAAGACATTGGTACAAAAGTTAAACAGATAAAAGTTGATAAACGTGCTAATATTTATCTTCTTAATGATCAACTTTCAAAATATAATAGCAAGGGAGAAAAACTTTTCACCATTAAAGGGTCATTTAAAGATATTGCTCTTGATAAACACAATAAAATATACCTACTCTCTTCTACCAACATACAACAATACTCTCATAGAGGGAAAATACTTACTTATACTGTTCAAGGTGCGTACAATAGCATAGTACTTAATACTCAAGATGAGCTCTATGCCATGAATCGTGATTCTATTACTAAATTTAATCCTCAAGGAAAGAAATTAACACAATTACCCATTAATCAAGTCTCTATTAAAATAGCTAAACTTGGTATTGGTCAATTTTCATATATGCTTATTAATAAAAATGATGAAGTTTATGCCGTTATTGATCACTTAAAAGAGTATAAAAGTTGTGAAAAAATAACCCCCATACTTATAGAGAATTTTAAAGCTTTATCTGTCGCTTATCCAAGTAAATGTCAAAATAATCTTCAAAGTAAGAACAAGAATTTAGATGAACGAATTAACATAGAGACTGAATTGATAGTGAAATTACAATAGCAAATAGATAGGGTCAATAATTTTTTTGACCCTATGGTTTAAAAACCATCAAATAAAAAATTCCCACCATGGAAAAAAATGAAAAGAATCCAAGTCCTATCCAATATCGAACCAATTTAAAATACTCATCACCTAATAATCCCTTCTCTTTTTGTGCTGTTAGCGCTATTTTTTTCATACGAATTTGTAAATAGACGGCATAAAGCCATAAAATAGCTGCAAAAACATACAAAACTATAGAAGTTAATAGCCAAGGAGTCATAAGTGGTATGGCAAGTAAATTTATAAGCATTATCCCGGTCAAGGGTTGCAATATGGCTGAGGGTGTAGTAAACAACCAATCAGCCAAAACCACCATTTTATTGGTATGGACTATAACCTCCAAATTTCCTGACCTATCTGCCATAAACTTGTAAAAAGCAGAGCCTCCACCTACACCAAGAAGAAAAATAATCGATATGATGTGAATTGCTATTAGTGTATTATAATCCATTTCTTCTCCTATTTTAAGCGTCGGCTAAAGCCAACCCTACAGCTTCCAACCTCTAATTCAGTTCGAAATATGTAGGGTTGGCTTTAGCCGACACAATGTATCATCTATTATCTATACTTCTCTAAACGACTTAAAATATAAATTGACAATAACAATGGTATATTTTTTAACACAGCCCCAAATGGATGTAGCCAATGACAAGGTGCTAAAAAAGTTAACAACAACGTATAAACAAAGATAACCAATAACTGCAAATTAAGCAGACTTTGTAACCTGTACCCAACAATGGTCAAAACTCCTAAAGTGATGTCTAACAATGAAGCAACATACAAAAGTGGCACATCAAGTCCCATAGGTACACCTATTTCATGTAACAACTCCAGTGCCAAAGGCTGAGGGTAAAGAAAGGCAGAGACAACCCCTGACCATATCCACACCAACCCAATGACAATGCGTAAAAGAGGTCGAATCAAGTAAAGAGAAGCATAAAGCTTTTGTGTATTGTTTGCCTCTTGCTTTCCAAGGTTCTCTTTTATCCCCATCGGTGTGTAACCCAAAAAATCAGCCAAAGGTTTTACCTCAGCAGAGTTTCCCTCATTGAGCATAACAATATTGTCATAATTTACCGTGGGTTCTTCTAAAATTTTCCCAAGAACATCTGTTCCAACCGTGGGGGTAGACACCGACTTTGTACTGTTTAACCTCAGCCATCTTCTAAAGGTTTCAAGTAGCTCTTTATAGGTTATTGGCTCTGCACCTACCACATCAAGTTCTATCTTTTTATTTTCTGACTCTATGCTTTTTTGAACTGTAGCGACCAAATCTTCTATGCGTACAGGTTGTAAAAGTTGTGAACCATCACCTACTATGGGAGTGAGTGGAAGCGTTGCCAACGCTTGAAAAAGAGCCGTACTTTTTCCATCATCTCCATAGACAATCGACGGGTACAAAATAGCATAAGCTAAACCACTATCACGCAGATATTCATCGGCTCTATTTTTACTTTTATGATACGTCGTTGTCCCTCTTTGAGAACCCAAAGCAGAGATGTGAATAACTTTTTTAACCTTGGCTTCGACACAGGCATCAAATATTGCCATAGGTGCTAAAGTGTGTATCTGCTCAAAGGTTTTGTTTTTTGTTTCAGCTATGATACCTACTGCATTAATAATTACATCAACACGCTCAAACCTTTTTACTAGCTCTTGATGTTCAGGAAGATTCATAAAATCTGTTTGGCATCGATAGTTAACCAACTCATGACCATGTTCTTTTAAACCTTGTAAAATTTTTTTTCCTATAAAACCTGTTGAACCTAGAATTAATACTCTCATCCTTCTTTACCTTTCACTGAAACAAATTTCCAAAAGCTACTAAGCTCTAAACCTTTTCTAAGTCGTTTATCATCAAAAAAGAAATTGTAAACCTCATGCAACCAAACTTTTCTTCCCATTTTATAGTACCAACGAATCGCATGACGTATCTTTGGATCTGGGTAAAAAAGATAACGCTTAATCGCTCTTGGTCGTAACTGCAATACCAGTTCCATCGCTTTAATAGAGACAAATAGTGCTAAAGGTGAGACATTATTGGTTGCCATAATTTGATGTTTATAGTCCCATTTTTCCAAATTTGGCTGAATAATTTTACGATGTTTAACTTCATGAAAATAGCTTGTCCATCGGTGTGGTGTGGCATAAAGTGTCTGAATCTGGTCAGGGTCATAAGATATAATCTTTTTTAACCCACCCCAGTAGTCACTCAAAGTCTCCTCTTCAAAACCAAAAACATAAGTTGCCATAGATAAAATGCCATTTTTGCGTAGAAGTTGTATCGCTTTTTGGTCTATCTGTATGGTTGTTCCCTTTTTTATCTTCTCTATTGTGCTTTCATCATAATTTTCAATACCCAATAAAAAACGTTCAAATCCTGCTTTTTTATAAAGGTGTAAAATATCCTCATCACGTACAATATCATCGGTACGAGTAGAGCCAACCAACGTTACCTCTACATTTTCAGCGATCAAAGTCTCTAAAAAGAGCTTCCAAACATTTTTCTTAGTCGTAGGGTTCTCATCGGCGAAGTTAAAGACTTCTACCCCTTCTTCTCTGTGAAGCCGTGCCAACTCTTTTGCAAACTTCACAGGGTCACGGTGTCGCCATGTCTCCCAAAACTCTCGTTGACCACAGTATGAACACTTATGAGGACAACCACGTGAAAACTGAACCACCACAGCACGTTTGTCTCCCCAGTAGCTATAGTCGGCAATATCTATCAACTCCCAACCTACTCTATACTCATCTAAATCTTTAATGGTTGGAGCAGGAGGTGCTACTTTAATTGTTCCATTTTCTCTATAGGCTATCCCCTTAACTTCATCATATTTTCCAACTTCCATTGCTCGTACAAGCTCACGAATGACAGCTTCACCCTCACCTTGAACAATAAAATCTATAGAAGCCTCATCACGTAAAATCTCATAGGCATGATAAGAAGGGTAGACACCACCATAAATGACTTTAACCTTAGGCAGAAGCGTTTTTATTTGACGGGTAAGTCGCATCGCTATAGGATGTGCTGAGGTAGAACCTGAATGACCTATCAGAACTACATCAGGCTGATAATCTTTGAGCCTTTCTAAAATCTTCTCATCAGACATATTTGAGTAGTCTGCATTGAGCAGTTCTATCTCTTTATAACCTATATCTATAAGAGAACCACCAATATAGAGCAGACCCAAAGGTGGAAGCTTCTCTTTAGGAACTCGGCTTCCTATTGCTAGATTTGTTGGGTTTATTAGTAGTATTTTCATGAGGGATTCTTCTCAATAGATAGTGATTTATTTTTATCATGTGAAATGGTCATACCTACTTTTATCGTACCAACACCCAATTTAAAAATAATTTTTCTCAAGGTTTGGTTATACATGGCAGGATACTTCATCATTTTAGAGTCAATATTCTTTTTTAAATAGTTGGCATTTTTTTCATAAAGTGCTAAAAAGTTCTCTTTATCTTCTAAGATTGCTTTTCCCAACTCACTTCCAGAGAGCATTGCATAGCTTATTCCTTCTGCAGAAGTAGGACTAACTAAACCTGATGCTTCACCTATAAGTGCAACACTTCCCTCTCCTAAACAGATATCTTTACTTGAACGTGGTCTCAGAAGATGACACCCTTCTCTTTTTGTTGGATTTTTTAAATCATAACCGTAGTTTTTTAATCGCTCTTTTTGTAAGTCATGATGTTTCTGTGCTGATTGTCCCTCCTCTACGGCTGAACCAAAAATGATGCCATTATCTTTGGGAATAATCCACGAATAAAAGTCACTGACATCCTTGTCAAACATGGCGACAAATTGATTTACATTTTTGTCATTAGGGAACCACTCTTGTATGCTTATGTACTTTTTAGGTTCATGATCTTGTTTTGAAATCAACTCTTTTTTTATCTTAGAATTTGCTCCATCTGCACCGATAATAATATCCGTAGAAACCTCTATAAAAGCACCATTCTGTAGTAGTTTAACAATATATTTATCTTCTTTTTTAATGGCACCTCTATATCGTGTAGAGAACAGTTGTTCACACTCTTTTTCACAGAGTGAAAAAAGCCATCTATCATATCTTTCTCTGTCAACATTGATGTAATGACGTTGATAAGTTCGGACAAGGTCATTGTCAAAATCGATTGTCTCTACGGAAAACATTTGAGGTGAGACCAACACTGATTTTGGTATGCTAAGCCCAAATCCAGCCAATGCCTTTTGAGCATCAGGAGCAATGAGACCACCACAGTTTTTTATGAGTTTAGAAGGCTCTTTGTCTAACGGTCGTTTGTCAATCAACAAAACCTTGTATTTATCACCCAATTCTCGTGCCAAAGTAGAACCTGCAGGTCCTGCCCCTATGATTGTTATGTCGTAGTGTTTCATTTTTTCTCCTTATTAAAACATTTGTTTATGCCAACATCGGGTCGGCACAGAGGCGCGACCCCTACAGGTCGCATAGGTTAAAAATATTGTTTAACCTATTGAACCGTAGGGGCGACCTCTGTGTCTGCCCTTTGCTTAAACAGACAATTATTTTCATATAATTATTTATGCAAAACTTCTACAAGTATTATCAAAATAGTTGACAAAATAAATGGAAGCATTAATAACCAGACAATCACTTTTGCCCATAACTTTTTAACGTCCATATAAAATGCAACTCCTATCATAAATAATATAAATAAAACTCCATATAACATCACATACATCAATAACATAATCTATCTCCTCCAAAAAGAAAACAAAACCACCCCAACCGTATCAGCCACAAAATCAAAGACATCACAAGTACGACTGGGCAACCAATACTGAGTTAGCTCTTCTAATCCTGCAAATGTCAGAACAATCAATGCCCCAACTTGCATGTTAACACCAAATATTTTTTTGCTTTTAAAATTTAGTCCATAATTTAAAAGCAGTGCCATGACACCATAAAGCAAACCATGCATCAATTTGTCACCATACGGAATATGCCCTATAAACCTAAATGCAAAGTTATGGTCAGCAGTATCGGCTAAAAATATAATAAATCCTATAAAGAGAAAAAAGCTCAAAGGTAAAATAAGCCGTAGATTCAAATATTTCATTTTTGTCTCCATCTGTAAAATAGTCTCTCTAAAAAAGTGGCTATTGGTGCGGTTATAAGAGCTGTTGCAAGTGCTTCTTTACCTAAAGATGAAGCATCTAAAAAATAAGGAGCTGTCGTAAGACCACCTATAATGGTTGCCACCAATATTAAAACAAAAAGGTTTGGATTGAACTTTTTTTCAAATAGTTGTACCACTATAGAAAAAATTATCAATGCAGGGGACATTAACCACAAACTTATAATAAATATCATTCCTGTTACTTCAAAAAAATGTTTTATATCTTCTAATCCGCCATAAAGACCGAATAGAAGAGAAGGTAAAAGCAATAGTGTGAAAAAACGCAACCATTCCAATTTAAATTTAACTATCATAAATATTGCCACAATGGCTATGATGACGATAACTAATAAAATAAACATCCTATAACCTTACCAATCGCTTAGCAAACGTTGTGTCTATTTTTGCTTCCATCTTCTCAAACATTGCGTAGTAGCCTAGTAAAGTTCTGTCAACAAAGATATACTCTTCATTCATGTTATGCACAGCTGTGATGCTCTTTTTCTGTACTTCCATAATGGTGTTGAACCCACGCTCTGAAAAGTCGTTATGCACTTTAAAGTCATAGCTGTCTTCTTCAAAAATCTCTATGTATATTCTGTCAAGTGGTTTAATCACCTCTTGATAAAACTCTAACATCTTCTCTGGAGTATCACGGTCTATCATACGCAGGTTAGCGTACTGTTCGGTTATCGCTGCATCATCTACTTTGTCCATAAGAGAGACATGTAGCTTAGAAAATGTTCGTAAAAACTCATCGTCAAGTCGCTTGACACAGCCAAAGTCTATGAGTCCTAATTTTCCTTCATCCATAAAGATAAAGTTCCCAGGATTCGGGTCTGCATGTATCATCTGTAAGTGGTAAAGGCCCATGAAAAAACTGTCAAATATAAGTTGAGCATAATGATTTCGCTCTTCTTGCGTAGGATTTTTGGCAATAAATTCTTCAAACCCATCTCCTTCTAAAAAAGAGGAGGTCATCACTGTTTTGGTAGATAACTCACGGTTGACAGTAGGAATGATAATGTTGTCATGAAGTAGACTCTTTTTAAACTGCTCTGTGTTTTGAGCCTCTATTTCATAATCTACCTCTTCGCTTAAACGTGCTTCTACCTCATCCATAAGATGGTCAATATTTCCCCCTTTGGCAAAACGGGTTAAAGCAAATTTTAAAACCCCTAAATCAGAATCAATACTTTTAGCAATCCCTGGATACTGAACCTTAACCGCAAATTTTTCACCCTCTTTGGTTGCTAGATGAACTTGTCCTAAACTGGCAGCACCAAACGCTTCTGCTTCAAAAGTATCAAAAACATTTTGGGGATAGTCACCAAACTCTTGTTTGATAATCTTTCGAATCAATGCTTTATTAATAGGAGGAATTGAGTTAAACGATTTAGAAATTTCATCAAGATACTCTTTGGGTAAAAATGGCAGACCAAGTGCTACTTGTTGTGCTATTTTTACAGAGATACCCTTGAGCGTTCCAAGTGATTCTATAATAACTTTAGCTATCTCTGCATGGGTCTCTTTTTGAGACTCCTCTTTTTTTGCTTTTGACATAAAAGCTCGTTTCACCATTCCTTTAGATTGGGCAACACCTATTTTTAACATTGCTTTTCCAACAACTTTACCTCGTGCTGTTTTCGTAGTTGGCACAGCTTTTTCTATTTTACTACTTGACATTTAACACCTCCCCTAGTTTTCTTTTGATTTTAGAGAAGCTTGTCTGTTTGGTTGAAAATTTCTGTAGACTTGATAACATATGTGTTTTAAACATAAACATCCCTAAGTCACTTGCCTTTTGTAATACATTTGAATGCAACAGTGCCTCTATGACTCCCATAGAATTGTCTACAAACTGTGTGGTATTTTCAAACATCTCTGAGTCATCTTTGATCCAGTAAGCAACAACCGCTACATTATAATCCCAAAATAAATTTGGCATATGCTCTTTAAAGGGTGGCTCAGCTATCTCTTCTGCTTCTATGGCAATGTCAAGAATTTCCGTCACCATACTTATAAATTTCTCTTTAGAGCTATAAATCAACTCCATGGCTCCCATAGAAGGAGTAAATGCCATCTGCATAATTTGGGTGACAAATTCTCTGTCTTCTAAGTACAGCTCTAACTGTGTCTCTATTAATGTTTGTAGTTGCTCTCTTAAGGTATAGGTATTAAAATCTTCTATCTCATGAAGTATCTGCTCTGTTTCAATAAGCTTCTGCTCTATGTAAGCATAAAGTATTTTCTCTTTGGTCGGAAAATAGTTATAAATAGTAGGGTTACTAACACCTGCTTCTTTGGCTATTTCACGTAAAGATGCATCTTTATACCCTTTTATGGTCATAAGCTCAACGGCTGCTTCTAAAATTTTTACTTTTGTTTTCTCTTTTGCTGACTGTGAAACTTTCATAATGGTGAACCTTATTTTAAATATTTAACAAAGTATATTATAAATTACATAAATTGTCAATATTTTTATAGTTTGTTAAATTTTTATTTATTTAATATAAAATTTAGTTTATTTATATTAAATAATGTTATTTTTTAATATTTAATTGATATAATGTATTCAGGGTCAGAATAAACATTCAGGAAAAATAATGAAACAACATATTCACACTTTTATCATGGGAGTACTTACACTCTTTTCGGTTTATCTTTATGTCTTATCTGCCGAATCTTTAGTTCCTCAGATAGAGATACAGGAAGTTGCTGTCTTAAATATAGTAGAAGAAGAAGAGAATGCACTAAACTACTTAAATACTTTACGAACTGGTGCTGGGTTATTAGCATTTAAAACAGATAGCAAACTAAATACATCTGCAAGAAGTCATGCCCAGTATCTTACTAATCACCTTACCTTTGGTCATTATGAAGATAGTAAGTTTAGTGATTATACAGGGAAATATGCTTCTATGCGTATTATGCACGTCGGATACATTTCTCCATTGGTTATAGAAAATGCTTCAACCATGAATCGAAATTATAAAGAGTCTGTAGACAATCTTTTTGCTGCAATTTACCATCGACTTGCTTTTTTAAATACAAAAGTAAATACTATAGGTATTGGCATCAGTCAAAACCAACAAAAGAGAGAACATACTTCATTTGTGTTTAACATGAGTACAAATGACATAAAAAAGCGTTACGCTAACAACTCAAAGATTATAACTTATCCATTTAACAATCAAAAAGATCTACCTCCCGCATTTTTCGATGAACGTCCAGATCCCCTGCCTTCACATAAAGTAAGTGGCTTTCCTATTAGTATATCGTTTGATACATCTCACTATAAAAAGGTACAGCTTATACAATTCAAACTCTATAATCAACAAGGAGAAGAAGTTAAAGAAACGCTCATTATGAATCAGCATACAGATCCAAACCATCAACTTGGTACATTAGACTTTGTTCTATTTCCATTAAAGAGATTAAATTGGGATGAAAGTTATTCCGTAAAGTTCGTAGCAAATGTCGATCATAAAATTATCAAAAAATCTTGGAGTTTTCATACCAGAAGTTTTAATCTTCCATTTCATATTATAAATACAAAAGAGTTTAAAACCACACTTAGACTAGGTAAAGGAGAAATTTTTTATTTTCCACCAAAAAATAAATCTACACTCTTAGAAGATATACGATATCCCACTCATTTTGATATTGAATTTATTGATCAAAATACTATTAAATTAACGGCACTTAACAACATCTTACCTACGAATATTTTAACCATTGGAAATCATAAACTTCATATCAAAATAAAAAAATAATATTTTTTTTTATTTTTTATTGTTATTTTATATTTTTTACGATATACTTTCTCTAGAGTTAAAAAGAATCAAGAGAGAGATAAAGGTTATATAATTTAACCCTTTTTCAAACATAAGAGAAGTTACTCACTTTTCTATTAAATCTTTTATTCTCATCTCTGAAATTTATTCTCTGTTCAGCTTGTTTTTTAGATATTCCCACTATCTACCTCCTTTATGAGTTGAATATTGAATAGATTATCTGCTATAATCTAACCATGCACCTTATACCTGTAACCAACCCAAATAGCCAAGAACTTATAATTTATCAACAACTACGTGATAATGCTTTTAGAGAAGATAACTCTTTTATTGCAGACAGTTCAAAAGTCGTCAATATTATTTTAGAAACTGATATTGAAGTAAAAAGTATTTTTGCCACACAGCAATACTATGATGAATTTTCAACACTTATTGAGAAAAAAAATATCGCTAAACTTTATGTTGCAAGTAAAGAACTTATGCAAACCATTGTAGGACATCGAGTTCATCATAATGTCATGTTACATGGTATAAGACCTTGTCAACATCAGATTGATATGCTAGACAATAAGATTGTCATGTTAGACAACATAACCTCCAGTGAAAATGTTGGTTCCATTGCACGTTCTGCAGCTGCATTAGGTATCAACTCCTATGTTTTACCCAAACAAGGTCCTCACCCCTTTGGAAGACGTGCATTACGAGTCTCTATGGGACATATGAGTCATCTAAAAACTTATTTGTATGATGATATAAAAACAACACTACAAGAGCTTAAGTCCAAAGGTTATCGTATTTTTGCTGCAGAGATTACCGAGACATCAACTCCCTTAGCTCAAATGGTTACACCTGAAAAATGGGTACTGCTTATGGGGCATGAAGGAAATGGAATTTCAAAAGAAATTCTAGACCTTTGTGATACAGTGGTACATATAGAGATGATGCCAACTATTAAAAGTTTCAATGTCGCGGTTGCTGCTTCTATTTTAATGTATCAATTTCAACATGCTAAATAAAGAAAGGTTTTTATGAATAACGATAAGCTAAAAGGTCTTCTATGGGGATCATTATTGGGTGATGCTTATAATCACAATAAGAAGAATTCACTCTATGGACATCAACTCATATGGCTTTTAGACTATATGAACAAAAGTAAAGTTTATGATCCTTTTATATTTGGTGCCATCTGGCAAAAAAAAATGAGTTCATATACAGGAAAACAAGACAAAGCTTCTACAGATACACTTGTTAACTTAAAATCTGGTCGTTCATTTTTAAGTGCAGGCTCAAGTTCACATGACTTATCTATCGTCGGTAGACATGCCCCTATTCTTTTTACATTAAAGGGGATGGATGAGATGTTAGAGAGTGTCAAGTTTCATACTTGTTTAACACATATGAGTAAAGAAGCACTTGATGCAAGTAAATACATTGCAGAAGTTACATTAGCAATGATATACAATCTCGACATAGAATCAACATTAAAGGAACGTGCAAAATTTTATGGTGAAATGGTTGAAAATGAAGTTGACAAAGCATTTACATTAAAAGACAAACCTATTGACATTGCATTAACAATATTGGGTACACACTCTGACATAGAAGGAGCTTTAGCCTCTACCATTTATTTACTACTAAACTATCATAACAACTTTGAAAGGCTCTTAGAAGTTAATCTTCAAGCAGGAGGTAACAGTTCAGCTAGAGCAATGGTAGCCGGAATGGTTATCGGTGCTAGATATGGATTTAAAGCTATCTCTCCAGAATGGATCGAAGAGATAGAAGCCTATGAAGAACTAAATACTTTAATTAATATTGAGGCTTAGCGATACTATCTAAAAATGGCAATGTTACAAAGTACGTATACAGTACGATTGACACGGTAGAAATAATGAAAAAATGAAAATGCTCTTTAGGGTTAGACTCTATATAATAAAGTTCTAATGCTTCATCATTCGAAAATATATAAATAAGAATGCTTACTATAAAAATATTTAGTAAAATTATAGAAAAAAAGTTTTCATCATATGTTCCCGTCATTAAACTACTAATAATAGGGTAAAGCAAACAAATATATATCTCCAATAATGTTACCCAACGTGCAATTTTACAACGTAATAAAATACCTGCAACCACAATTAACTCTACAAACAATGGTAAAATTAGCAGCCATAAAGAGAAGTCCGTGTTCAAAATGAATTTTGTTGTTTTGATTAACATAGCCGTAGCCACTAACCAAATTATAATAACGGTTAATTTCTTTTTAATGGTATCTTTTTTTTCAAATTTTGTAATCAATATGTTATTCCTTAATTATTTTTGTTAATAGTATAGCTCAAAAAGCATAATAATACTCTAACAATAAAAAGTTAAGTAAAAATTTAATACTACATTGATATTCAGGAGGAGAGATAAAGTCCTAACATAGTTTTAAGGGAGGAAGAATATAATGAATTTAAGGAGTTTTCATTGACATATTAAGTTACACTAAGTGAAGACTTATTACATATATTCTATGTTAGGCTTGAGGTATTATAATTAAATTGTGTGTACTTTATGTGTAGATAGAAAACTTTTATAATTAATTCAAAAAAGGAAAAATAATCATGGATGGAACCAAACGTTCAAATATAAAATCAGGTACAACAGTTAATATTGTACTAAAAGAAGACCAAGATACAGGATATCTCACTTGGGGAGTGGTAAGAGATATTTTAACAAAATCTCCTAAACATCCCCACGGTATTAAAGTTCGATTAATGTCAGGAGAAGTAGGACGAGTAAAAGAGATTCTTTAATCGTCAAATTAAACTTGTTCTCCAAAAGCAAGTACATAGCCATTACAATCTTTTATAAAGAACTCTCTCATGCCATACCATGTAGTTGTAAGTTCTTTAACAACATTGACAGAGCTTTGAAGTAGATAAGTATAAAACTTATCTATGTTTTCAACTTCTATATAAAACAAGGTAGAAGCACCTAAAGGCTGCTTTTCTAATTCATGAACATTCTCTCTGAAGGTATTCTCTTTGGTAAACATTATATGCAATTCATCTCGATAGACCAGTGCATAATCATACTCATGTGTATCCACAATATAATCTTCTACGGTATGAGTATCTTCTAGCACCACCATTTTAATTTCAAAACCTAATATAAGTTGGTAGAACGCAACCGTCTCTTTTATGTTTTTTACTGAAAGGTTTGGGGTTATTCCTTTAAATTTCATTACTCTCCTTTGAAATAGTAAGTAACTCTATTTCTATGATAGCAAAGCTTCTTGTTATAGAGTTAATAAAAATTATCTATACTATTCTACTAAGGAGAGTTCAAGTAAATATCCAATTCTTATGGGCCAAAATAAGCCTTTTTTTTATTTTTTTCATAGCAAAAGTTAAAAAAGAGTCTAAAGTTGTTTATTTTTTGATTTAGAGGGGATTATGAGGGTTTTATAATTTTTTACTTTTTATATGCGTCGGCTGAAGCCAACGCAACATTTAAAAAATTAAAATACTACTGACAGCCCACACATTCTTGCGAACGGTCTTCAATATCATTTGACGCTTCAGGAGATTGACTTCTTAAGTAGTACGTTGACTTTAATCCAAACTTCCAAGCATTCATATAAATCTCATTTAGGTACTTACCACTTGCTTTGTCAAGTGTAATAAAGATGTTAAGTGACTGACCTTGATCAATCCATTTTTGTCGAATGGCACCTGCTTTAATTAACACATTTTGATTTAAATCATAACTAGGAACATAATATTCCCATGTATCTGGTGACAAGTTAGGAACAACCACAGGAATAAGTCCTGACAAGTTTTCTTCAAACCATTTACGCTTGTAAACTGGTTCAATCGCTTGTGTTGTTCCTGTCAAAATAGAGATTGACGATGTCGGTGCAACTGCCATTAAATAACCATTTCGCATACCATCTTTTTTGACTTTTTCTTTTAATGCCGCCCAATCGTGAGTGTACCCAAACAGTCCACCACGTTCAACCAGTTTACATGCTTCTTCATTTGCATTGTCAATTGGGAAAAGACCTTTACTCCATTCTGAACCTTCATAATGAGGGTATTTTCCCTTTTCGATTGATAAATCACTTGAAGACTTAATAGCATAATACGATACAGATTCCATTACTTCATCTATTTTAAAGAAATGTTCATTTGAACCCCATGCTATTTTAGACTCTGCCAACATTTGAGCCTCACCCATAACACCAAGACCAATGGCTCTTGTTTTCTCATTTGTCTTTTTTACTTTTTCTAATGGATAAAAGTTTAAGTCAATAACATTGTCAAGCATTCTAATAGCAGTTGGTACAACTCTTGCAATATCTTCTGTTGTATGTATTTTAGACAAGTTAATAGATGCAAGATTACAAACAGCTGTTTCACCATCTGCTTGTTCTTTGTCAACCATCCAAATTTGCTTTCCATTTAAACTGTCAAGTGCCGTAATTTTTTTCGCAGGTTTTGTCATACCATTGTCAACCATTATCATTTCATCTTCTTCAAACACCTCAACTGTTTTGTCAGTATAAGTCAATTTAATTTTATAATGGTTTGGAGAAGTATTTTGAAAAATCTCTGTACAAAGATTTGATGAACGAATAATACCAGTGTGCTTATTAGGATTAGACTTATTTGCTGTATCTTTAAATGTCAAAAATGGATTCCCTGTTTCAAAGTAAGAACGTAAAATTTCTTTCCATAAACCTTTTGCGGAGATAACCTCTTTTGTAATCTCATTTCCACTCTGCTCTAGTTCTAAATAACGTGCTTCAAACTCTTTTCCGTAAAGATCTGTCAACTCTCTAACTTCATATGGGTCAAAAAGTGTCCAGGTAGCATCGGCTGCTACTCTCTCCATAAAAAGATCATTTAACCACAATGCAGGGAAAAGATCATGTGCACGTCTACGCTCTTCACCAGAGTTTTTCTTCAAGTCAAGAAAGTCACGAACATCAATGTGCCAAGGCTCAATATAAACAGCAATTGCCCCTTTACGTGTTCCAAGTTGATCAACAGCAATGGCAACATCATTTGCAATTTTTAGAAAAGGTACAATTCCTCCTGCTGCATGTTTATGTCCATCTATGTAAGAACCCATGCCTCGAACTTGTGACCAGTCCCAACCAATACCTCCACCAAATTTTGACAAGAGTGCCATCTCTTTGTATACATCAAAAATACCTTCAATGTTGTCAGGGCTTGACCCTATATAACAAGATGACAACTGATGTCGTGGTGTACGTGCATTTGATAAGGTTGGAGTTGCTGCCATTACTTCAAATTTTGACAATATATCATAAAACTTTTTTGCCCATGTTTGACAATCAAATTCGTTTTGAGCAAGAAACATAGCAACACCCATAAAAAGTTGTTGAGGAAGTTCTATGGGTACACCATCACGATCTTTTAGTAAATAGCGATCATACAGTGTTCTAATACCAAGGTAGTTAAACTGTAAATCTCTTTCAGGTTTTATGTAATCATTTAATTCATCAAGATTGTACTTTTCTTTTAGTCCTAAAAGAATACGTCCTTCTTTCTCTCCATGTTCAAAGTATTTGCTTAAATGCGTATAAGGCTGACCTTTTTGTCCACCAACATTACGTCCAGCTTTATGATAAATATCGTAAAGAAAAAGTCGTGATGCAACAAATGTCCAATTTGGCTTGTCAATGTCAATCTTGTCAACTGCTGTCTTAATCAGTGTCTGTTGAATATCTGCAGAACTCATCATATCTTGAAATTGTAAATTTGCATCAACTTCCAGTTCACTTTGACTAACACCCTCTAACCCTTCTACTGAAGCAGATGTATTTTTTTGAATCTTTGTAATATTTAAAGTTTCAATTCTACCACTTCTCTTTACAATTCTTATCATAGTATTCCTTTATCATTATCTATATTATATTACTTAAAAATATCTTTTCTTGTGTTTAAAAGCGTTATTTTTAATTTAATTTTATTATTTAAATTTTTATTTATATTGTTTAGAATCTAAATAATTTGAGTGTACATGAAGTTATGAAAAATCATGTACGATCAAACTATTTAAATACTCTGTCAAAAATTTTATCTACATTTTTAGTGTAGTATTCAAAATTAAAACACTCTCTAATCTGATCTGCACTTAATGACTCACCCAGCTCATCGTCTGCCAATAAATATTGAAGGTAAAGTGACTCACCAGCTTCATTGGTTGTAGATTTACCTTGTTGAATCTCTTCCCAAACTTTCATGGCATTTCTTTGAACAATTCTATAAGCATCTTCACGACTCACACCCGCTAAAGGAAGTTCAAGTAAAACTCTTTGAGAGAAAACCAATCCACCTGTTAAGTTCAAGTTCTTCATCATGTTCTCAGGCATTACGGTTAAGTTTGCAATAACATTGTTCATTCTATGCATCATAAAGTTAGTAGTAATAAACGCATCTGGTAACCAAAAACGCTCCGTAGAAGAGTGAGAAATATCTCTTTCATGCCATAGTGCTACATTTTCCATAGCAGGCGCAGCATAAGCTCTAATCATACGAGCAAGACCTGTAATATTTTCTGTAAGAATTGGGTTTCTTTTATGAGGCATTGCAGATGAACCTTTTTGACCTTTCGCAAAGAACTCTTCACATTCATAAACTTCTGTTCTTTGTAAATGTCTCACTTGTACTGCAAACTTTTCTATTGAAGATGCAAGAAGTGCTAAGGTAGTCGCCAGTCTTGCATATCTATCTCTGTGTACTACTTGGTTCGAACATAGCTCAGGCTTTAACCCTAGCTCTTCCATTGCGTACTCTTCAAGCTCAAGTGGAGCGTGAGCAAAGTTACCCATAGCACCAGAGATTTGACCAACAGCAATAACATCCATAGTTTCATGAAGGTTTTTGAGGTGTCTCGCCATTTCGTCATACCAAACTGCAAGAGTCAAACCAAAAGTAATAGGCTCTCCATGAATACCGTGTGAACGTCCTACCATAAGAGTCATCTTATGCTCTTCGGCTCTTTTTTTAATAGACTCCATAAGCATCTCTGTATCAGCAATGATAATTTCTAATGAAGCTTTCATTTGAAGTGCAACACCTGTGTCAACAGCATCTGAACTGGTCATACCATAGTGGAACCATCTTGACTCTTCTCCAAGGCTTTCACTTACGCTTGTATTGAAGGCAATAAGGTCATGTCTTGTAATCGCTTCTATCTCTTCAATTCTCTCAACTGAAAAAGTAGCATTCTCAACGATCTTTCTACAATCTTCATCTGGAATAAGTCCCAATCTGTTCCATGCTTTTACAGCTGCTTTTTCAACTTCTAGCCATGCTGCATATCGTGCTTGTTGTGTCCATTTCTCTGTCATCTCTGGTCTTGCGTATCGTTCTACCATTTTGTCTGTTCCCTTGGGTAAATTTAATTCTCTATCTGTCAGATTTTTATGATAGAATTCTACCCAATAAGCTGTTATATAAAGGTAAAAAATGCCATTCGTCAAACGTCCTTTTCATGTAGAAAAACCAATTAAAGCTTTTCTATTTATCATGAAACAATTTAACTTTACACAAGGTGAAGCACAACGTCTTATCGCCAAAGGTCGCATACTTATTGGTGGAGAATCTATCTACTATACAGGTGAGATTATAGAAGGTGAAATAGAGGTTGTCTATTTTGAACCAAAGAGCAGAGGAGTTAAACCTATCTTTGTTGACAAGAACTTTCTAATCTTTGACAAGCCATCTGGTGTGTTGGTTCATCCTAATACTATGGCTACTGAATACTCAATGCTTGATGAAGTGCGTACACACTCTGGACAAAATGCAAATGGTACACACCGTATTGACATGGAGACCTCAGGACTATTTTTAGCAAGTAGGCACAAAGATGCTGAACGTTTTTTAAAAGGTTCATTTGAAAAAAAGACCATTAAAAAACAATACTTGGCTTGGGTGGTAGGGGAGTTAAGAGAACCATTTGTTGTAGAAGAGTCTATCTGCATACGAAACGACTATACGACAAAAAAACATAAAGTAGAAATCTGTAAAGAGGGAAAGTATGCCAAAACAGAGTTCAACCCTTTGTACTACGATGCAAAGCTTGATACCACTTTAGTAGAGTGTAAACCATTGACAGGAAGGTTACACCAAATACGAATTCATTTGTTTCACGTGAAACATCCTATCCTTGGAGACCCTATTTACGGAACATCTTTTGAAGCTTCGGATAAGTACTTAGACATGAACATTACAGAAGAAGAGAGGTTCATTGCTACAGGTGCTACAAGGTTAATGCTTCATGCCAATACCCTACTCTTTCCTTATGGTGCTACTTATAATATCGTCTCTAGGGTTGATTTTACAAAAGCAAAAAAAGAGATTTGTCCGAAAGAAAAACGGGAGTTTTTCGTAGGGGGCGATTGCCATCGCACCAACATATAATATCATTCCAAATGTGGTGCGATAGCAATCGCCCCCTACGGAATTCTAATCCTTCAAAGCCCTATAAACACCAACAGCAGAAACCACAACCACAATCACAATAAATCCAACCATTATCCAATCAAGTGTACCCATCTATTTCTCCTCCAATTCATTGTCTCTAAGTTGTCCACAGGCAGCAGATATGTCAAGCCCTTTTGACTCACGTATCGTACAGTGTAAACCATGGTTTGTTAGGTAGCTTTGAAAAGCCAACATATCTTTTTCTTCTGGTCGTTTAAACTCTGTTCCCCCATACGGGTTAAAGTAAATCAAGTTTACTTTTGACTTGATTCCG
>Ga0256826_1000683_pt1 | contig 20777 bp, 27 predicted proteins | sample CV79metaG_FD_185975 | JGI IMG/M metagenome (GOLD analysis project Ga0256826, IMG submission 185975) | Hydrothermal vent microbial communities from East Pacific Rise, Pacific Ocean - CV79 | ecosystem: Environmental > Aquatic > Marine > Hydrothermal vents | place: Pacific Ocean: East Pacific Rise...
ATAGATACAAATCCACTAAAGGAAACTTCGCCTGTAGTCTCAAAGCGAGCATAAGAACCATGACTCATTCCAATATGCTCTGCAAAAAGTGCTTGAGTTTTAAAGTTTACTTTACGAATCTTTTTTACTCGTAAAGCGACTAACTTTATAATCTCTTTATTTGTTTTAAAGTCAAAACTATCATTTTTGAAATATTCATTCATATTATTCTCACTCATATATTAGTGAAAGTATATCATATTCTACAAAAAAGATAATATATGAGTTGAATTTAGAAAGTTACAGAACTCATTTGTGAAGCAGTGATTTTAAAATCCTTGGCTCTTTGTAGAATTAATACCCTTAACTTATCAACAAATAATGTTTCTTCATTGATAAGATTACTATCCTTTACAATATCATCTTCTAAAGCTTTTATTATCAAGCTTGCTATTTTATTTAGACTCTGAGATACAAGTTTAAAGTTTACATCGATATCATCTGCAAACTCTCGTAGTTGATAGGCCTTCACTTCATTAGGATTAAACTCATCCCCATAAGCCATAGCTAAATCATGTTCTACATTGTCATGAGCTATAATAGAGAGCATATCATAAAGAGGTGTTGGTCGGATACCTTGCGCATCTACAAAGAAAGAGAAGTTTTTACCGTGTGCATCAGAATTTCCAATGATAAGGTTAAACATACTCCAATGAAGCATATCTAGTTTTGTACGGGCTGGTACTTCACATAAGTCTGCACTTCTAAAGAGTTTAGAAAAACTTGCACCTTCTCGTATATCTTTAACATCTCTACCTGAGCCAAAATTTCGCTCATATTTATGTGTTAATGATAGATCAAGCATTTGACATGCATCTATAACATGTAATCGCTCTACCCTATCCTCTGTATAGACTCTATCAAATCGTTTTACCATCAGTACAGGATGCTCTTTAAAACGGTAGAGTTTCACCTCTGCTACATTAAGATTAATCTTACTTGCTAATTTCATACAGAAGAGTTCATTAACAACTATATTTGCATGCTTTTTCGTCTGAAATTTCATTATATGTGTTGAAGATAGAACTCCATCACCTAAACCAATTTGACCATCTTTTATGATGACCGGTAACTTTTCTTGAACACCAGCTAAAGATAGTCTTTCTTTGGAATCCCAAATGACAATACTACTCTCTTCTATATTGCTAATGCGATCTGCTAGTTCATCATCTGATATTGGTCTAAATATTTGTTCATATTGATTAGTATGTTCCCCAAACATCAATGCACCAGATGTATCATATCCTATAGCTTTAATGATAGCAAAAGTATTATTTTTTGAGATGTGAGCGAACTGAGTAATGTCTTCTAAACCTTTTCCTTCAGGAATTAAGTTCTCCAAAAATCTTCTCACAACACCTGATTTTGAGGAGCTATGAAGCTGTAAATGAGGAGATACACTAAAACCATTTTCTCTCCATTCCTCACTATATTCAAACTTATAAGTCTCTTCTGCACTATCAACCCATACTGAAGCGACAAGCTTATCTGACATTGTAATGCTAAGTTTATTCTTACTCATTATTTACTCCACGGTTTTATATGCAACTGTATACCAAGAGCAGTCATAATACTCAGGATAGAAGAAACCTTCATCCCCTTAACACCGTTTTCTATGCTATTGAGAGTATTTGCAGAAACATTACAAAGCATCGCTGCATCTTTCGTGCTGAGACCTTGTTGTGTCCTTCTTGCCTTAATAAATAGACCTATAGATTCTGTAGTTAATGCTTCATCAAATGATGGTTCTTCTATGGCTTTAACCTTTTTACCTTTTATCATAATGATTCCTAAAATATTAGTATTCTTGTATTTTGAATAATTATAGCATAAATCAATCTAAAATATCTATAAACTTGTATTTAATATATATTTTCTAAGTAAATATTCTAAAATACAAGAAAACCTATATTAATACACTTTTAGACAATATAACTCTCAATAAAGAGGTAAAAAGAGAGCTTTTTCGGGTATATACTATGTAGAGAAATATATCTTATATTTATCTCTCAAACATCCCTACTACACACAACAATCATAAAAATTTCTTACTACTTTACTATTATTGTGTGTAGCCACAAGGAGTACCATGTACTACTTTCCACAAATGCGATTAAAAATGCATTACACACTCAAACCTATCAATAATCCAAATTACTATCCTTTTTCTACTGGAGCATAATCATGCCTTGGAAAGAATTAGCTTCTGTAATTATCACTGTTATTGTAATTGTTGCCGAAACTATCGGTCAATCTTCATGCAAAAAATAAAGGAGACTATTATGTCTATACTACCACTAAACGAACACCAATTAAAAACTCAAGCCCCAGCACTATTCACAGAGGAACCACATTACGATGTAAGTGATAAGTACCATTTCATCCCTACAATTGATGTTATCAATGAAATTAAGGCAAATAATTGGTATCCAGTAAGTGTATCAGAAGCAAATGTGAGAGATATAGATAAAGAAGGCTATCAACAACACCTCGTAAGATTCAGACACTTCGATGATCTTTTACACCCACAAGAAAATGCTGTAGAACTTTTACTGTTTAATAGCCATGATAGGACTAAAAGCTTTTCTATTTCAGCAGGTATATACAGATTCGTATGTGCCAATGGTCTTGTTATAGCAGACAGTGTATTTGAAACCTACAAAATAAAACATCTTGGCGATAGAGAAAATGATGTTACTCAAGCAGTAGCAAATATAACTGCCATCAAACCAAAACTTATGGACACTATACAGAAGCTAGAGTCTATAGAACTATCTCAACTTGAAAAAGAGTCCTTTGCCAGAAGTAGTATTCCTCTTAGATTTGATAAGCACTTACAAGTAGATCATACCGACTTACTTATCCCTCACAGAGATGAAGACACCAAAGATGATCTCTACACAACCCTCAATGTAATCCAAGAGAATCTACTTCGTGGAAACATATCTGGAGTAAATAACACAACAGGACGAAGATTTACTTCAAGAGAGATAACTTCAATATCTAAGGATGTAGATGTCAACCAAGGTCTATGGGATATAGCAGAACGAATAGCTTCAATAAAACAGCCAGAAATAGCTTTAGCAGCATAAGGAAAAAGATTATGAAAATGACCAACTACCGTTTACAAACAGAAATAGAAAATATAAAAACAGATAAACAAGAGTGGTTCAAAAACTATGTACGACAAGTTCTAGAATCAGACAAACCTTACCATGCTAAAGCCGACTACTTAGGCTTAAGCATCCAAGAGATCCAAAACAAGATAGATTATCTCTCAAGTGATATAAAGGAGATGACAGCTCTTAAAAAGAGTCTCACAAGTGCAAAAGCTACAGCACTTGAAGCAACTGCAACAGTCTTAGCAGAATACGGAATAGATAGATTAGATGGAACAGCTATATCATCTATAACTATTACCCCTCAAAAGACCAAACTAAAAGAGACTTTTAAAATAATCAATGCAGATGCTCTTATCAAACTCGGATTCTATAGTGTAGTTGTTGATGAGCAAAGTGTCAAAGACTCTATGAAAACACTAGATGGTATGAACACAATAGATGAGTTTGTAGAAGTTGGTGTTGTTAGTGAAGAAGTACCAGCCAAGATAAAAGTCAATGCTAGAAGATCTAGTCAAACTAACCAAGCTACTGAACTACTAAGTTTAGTAGAACAACAAGCAGCATAAGGAGTAAAATTATGTTTTCAGAAAATCAAATAAAAGCACTCTCATATAACTTAGATGAAAGTAGAGTAAAGACCATAGATAAAGCAGGAATGAGTTTTAAATATCTTGAGACCTATGATGTCATAAATGTAGCCAATACAATGTTTAACTATATGTGGGACTACACAATAACAAGACTTGAAGAAGTAGCCAGAGAAACTAACCAAAATGGTAATAATGTAATTACATATAGTGCCATAGTTAAAGTAAAACTATATGATTCTCAAAGAAACTTTATTGAGAGAGAAGATACAGGTGTTGGCACTGGGACAGCTCGTACAGTAGGCGATGCAATTGATAATGCAAGCAAAAGTTCAGTGAGTGATGCACTGAAGAGAACACTTCGTTCAATGGGAGCACAGTTCGGGAATAACTTATACTCTAAGACACCAAACATTACTCAAAACCATCAACAACCAGCACAGATACAGCAACCACAACAACAGTATCAACAGCCATCTGTTCAACAAGTCCAAAACACTACACCACAAGATTACTCTTCACTCTATAACATCGGCTTGACTATTATGGAACAAGGTCAAAACCTAGTAGTTATTGGTGATGATATTTTCTCAAAGAAAGATTCAATTAAAGCATGTGGATTCCGTTGGGATGGCAATACTAAGATGTGGTACAAACCACTAGAACAACAGGCTGCTTAAGATGAGTAAGTTAATTCCACAAACTCTACTAAGCGATATTCCAGACCTTTATGAAACAGAAGGACAAACAAACCCTCTCTGTCATGTTAAGCTATTTACACCTGATAGTAATTGGACTTGGTATATCATCGAGTTCTCTAAAACCGATGCCAAAACTTGTTATGGCTATGTACAGGGTATGGATAGTGAATTAGGCTACTTTACACTAGAAGAGCTTGAAGAAATTCACGGTCCACTTGGATTAGCCATTGAAAGAGATATGTCATTTATACCTAGTTTTTTTTCTGTAGTTAAACAACAAGAACTTTCATAGAAAAGGATCGATAATGGCACTACTTGAAAAGATAATAATGCTAATGATTAAGCTGGCAGAAATAATTCTAAAAATACTTGTAATTTTTGTTACTAAAGTTATGCCAGTATTTGTGTAGTTACCTTAATTGGTGGCTACTGAATCAACTTTATTTTTTTAGATTACATTTCTTTTATGTTAAGATATTAGAAGAAGCATTATAAAATTATTATTTACCAAACATCTGGATTATGCATTCTTCTATTGAGTAAATGTATTGATTCAAAATCTTTTATTTCAGCAGGATTCATAGCATTTATCCAAGCAACTTTCATTTGTAAAGCGGCTTTATCGTAAGACATTTTTCCTATTCCTGTCGCAAAAGCAGGAGTAATTAGTGATTGAATATTCGCATCTTTAGCTGCTAAAATGGTACTTCTAAATGCTAAATACGCATTTAATGTTTGTGATACATTCATGGGTAAACGCATTGTGGGAGAGGCAATTAAATAATCAAATGTATTATTGTTTAGCTCAACAACTATCGAACAACCAACCGGTAATTCTCCATGATACTTTTCTTTGATGATTTTTTGTAAATCTGTTTGAGCACGACGACCAAGCATATCTGTTATTGCTTCATCAACTCCTCCATCCATATATCCAAAACTGTTAGCAGGAGACACTATTGCTTCAGCTCTAAAAGATTCTATTCGTCCGACAACGGCTTCCACTTCAGGAACATCCATAAAAACTTCTTGTAGTTGTTTTACCAATTCTTCTTTAGGATCCACAATTGTTATTTTCATAGTTATACCCCTCATATGTAAAATACTATAATATCAACAAGAGATTTTTACTTAATAGCTAAATATCTTATGGAGAGATGAAAAGAATCAAAATATCCAATGAGTTTAGATTTTGACTTTATCATTGCTACAGCTGCATACAAAGCAGTCCTGAAATTATCAGAGTTTCTTTGTACCATTTTTTTCATCTGCACCAATATCAGTTTTGTAATCGATAGGAATATCTTCCCCATTGTGCTTTACATAACTTTCATTTTTTTTATATTCTTTATATGCTTCTTGTTCTTCATCTGCATTAAATGGTTCATTTGGTTTTGTATTATTCATCTTTAATTCTCCTAAAAGTTTAACCGTCTGAGGTAATAGAGTTATGGATATTTCTATTATCGACAATTGTTTGAATTGTATAAAATATATTTTTATTAAAATACTTCGAATTTTTATCCTTTTGTCCTTCAAGCATCCAATCTAAATAGCTTGGACCTTCTGGGTGACCACGTGAATTTAATGAAGTGTTCCGCTCTATATCTAAAAATTCTATACCTTTCCATTTTCCATAAGGCATAAATTTTAATAATGCTGGTTCATCTGTTAAAGTTACAAGTTTCGTTAGAATACTATCACTATCTGATAGTTCTAAATTATATTTTCTTGCTGTAGCTGAATAAATCTTTTTAAAAAACATTTTCAATATGACAACATCACCGATAGCATCATGAGCTTTTATTTTTACACCATACTTATCAGCTTCATTAGTTTCTTCTTCTTCTGAAAAAAATATTTCTCTAAATGTTTGTAATTTATTGTTTTCTACAATACGATTATTTATTGTACTACCTGTTTCAAATAAATGTATGGAACATTGATATGTATCAATTAAATTGTATTTACTCACAAAGCCTTCTTTCTCAACCATTCGTTTATCAAAAGTTAAATTGTGTGCAATTAAATAGTTTTCTTTATTATTATACACGTCTAATGCTTTTTTAAATTTTGTATCTTTATATTTTGGTTTATCTTCAATATCTACTTGCTTAATCCCATGAATAGCCATAGCTTCACTGGATATTTGCACATCACTTGAGCATAATTCATCATGAACTTCAATATACTCTTTATCGTGTAAATCTACAACAATTGCTCCAACTTGAATAATTCTATCTCGATTACCAAGTCCTGTAGTTTCGGTGTCAAATATTATTAATTTTGCCATTTTGTTCCTTCTTATAATTTGTTTATAAATATTGAAATATCTCTAGGAAATGTATAATATTGCCCATTCTTCTTACTTTTAACTGTAACCTCTTTAGGTCTAGTTAGATATAGATTTTCTTTAGACCTAGTACATGCAACATAAAACTTTTTCAATTCATTTGGCATTTCTTTTTCTCTTGATTCATTATCTGGAAAATACCTTGGAAAAGAATCTTGAGCCATCCCTGGAATTATTACATTATTCCATTCTAAACCTTTAGCCGAATGAACAGTAGTTACACTAACAAAAGATTCACCATTATTAAACCATTCTGATTCTACTATCTCATCACTCCTTGTGTAAAATATATTTAACTTAGAATGAGTAGGTGAAAAGGACAGCTTTAAATTATCATAATTATCTAGAGTCAAATCATTAAGAATAATATCTTTTAAATTGTCTAACATTTCTATATCTTTTTCCAGGAAAATTTTTTCTTTCTTTACCAGTGATATATAACAATCAAGAATATCTATAACTGTACTCTTTTTTGTTTGCTCTTCTTGAATAAACTTTAAAATTAATTGTAGCTTTTCATAATTTATTTTATTTGTAAAGTCCATATCAGATAATGAAATGAGGATTTCATCAATCTTATTTCCATCTAACTCCGAATTAACCCAAAATATTTGAATGTTTTTTAAAGCATATTTGTTGTTTGTATAAATAAAATTTAAAATGAATCTAAATAGCCTTATGTTATTATTAATCACCCATTGCCCACCAAAAACTTTAAAAGGGATTTCAAAAGCATTTAAAGACTCTAGTATTTCTTTAAAATAGAATGTACTTGTATATATGATGGCTACATCACTTAGTTTTATATTATCATTCTTCTTCTTTACTATTAGTTTAGCTATCCAATTTGCTTCATCTACTTTATTATCTAGTGCTTGCAAACTTAAAGAACCATCTGTTTTATTGTATGCATCAATAAGTTTTGTATTCTCATTATCTTTAAATTTAAATTCATTTACAAATGATAAAATTGTTTGTGGACATCTATAACTATACTTTAATTCTGTGAATGACACATCAGTCTCTTCACTAAATAAACGAATATTATTTAATGATCCCCCCTTAAATGCATAAATATTTTGTCTTGGGTCCCCAACAAAAAATAATTTTAGATGACTGATGTGTTTGTATAATAAATAAAGTATTTCATATTGTGCTTTATCTAAATCTTGAGCTTCATCTATAACTATTTCATCAAGTTTTTCTGATAGGAATTTTTGAAACTTTATATTATTTTTGATAGTATTTAAAAACATATCAATTATCATATCAAATGTGAGTATTTTATTTTCTTTTAGATAATGATTTATACTTTCTTCATTATTATTAAACTCACCTTGGATGTCTTTTAGTTCTATATCATCTATAATAATAAAATCAAATATTTTATTATTTAGTTCAAAATAGTCTTGAATAAACTTTAATGCAAATGAATGCAATGTACCTGTAGAAATATTCTCTTTATGCTCTATTAATGAAGTGGAAAATATTTGATTGTCCAGTTTATGTTGAAGCTCTTCGGAAGCTTTATTTGTAAATGATAATCCAAATATTTTTTTATTGTTATTAGTATTTAGTTCATTTAAAATTCTACCTACAATAAGGTATGTTTTGCCAGTTCCTGGACCTGCATTAACTAAAGTTAATTTACTGTCGGATAGTGCAGCTTTTCGCTGTTCATCATTTAAAGAGAGTTTATCTATAGAAAATATATTTATTTTATTAGATAGCTTTTCATAAGTCATCCCAGTAACTTCTCTAATAATATTTTTTAATCTTACATAATAGTCATTAAGAATAGCATCTTCTAATTTATAATTTGTAGCATGAGACCATGTATTGAGATCATCTCTTAACTTATGTGATACATATTGTAAATCATGTCGTTTAGATTTGAAAACAAACTCATCAACCATCTTAAATAAATTTATTTTATTTTCTAATGTATACCCCAAATATAACTTCAATACTTTCTCAAAAGATTTTCTTAAATTATTTGCTTTACTCTCATTTGGGATAAGAGAATTAATCAAAGAGTCTAACTCTTCATATATATTATTGGTTTCATTTGTATTCATAAAATTCCTTACCATTAATTTAACCAACTATTATACAACATAATCAATTCTACATTTAATAACTAACTGTTCATAAACAGTTTTTTTACTATCTTCTAATTATATATTTTTCTCAGTTATTTATTCCTTTTCATCTTTTAATCCACACTACTTATCGAAATAGCCTTCCATCCCCAGCTAGACTTTTTGGTGTTATAGTTTAATACCGTCTTTCCTCTGACATAAGCATCATTATCAATATCATACTGATTGATAAGACCTCTATCTATAAAAATATCATTATCTGTAAAACCTAAACCATTTGAAACTCTTACTGAACTACTAAAATCTTTAACAACTGTTTGTGACATATCTTTTTCTGTCGATTCACAAGTCAAAACTGTATGTCTAGTTCCTTTATCGTTTTTGTATGTAGAGACTCTGATTGAAATTTTAGTTGCCAGCTCAAGCTTCATATCGAAATCTGAAAACCTAATAATCCCATCTAGTGTTTTATCAACAATAAAATGAGCTATCTTTTTTTCAAAGTTGACATGATCTATTATTGCGATATGTTCAGGAAATATATCCCATTTAAATGAACTCGCCCTACTTTCCAATAAATATACTTGAAATCTTCCCTCTGTGTCATATTCACCTTTAATTTTGACACCTTCACCAAGCTTCATAGATTTAAAGTTATATTTATTTGCCGGTACTGAAATTTCAATCGGAGATACTTCTCCAACGATAGAAATATAAAGTTTTTGTTTTAGCTTATTTGGCTTTGATGGTATAGTAAAGGTATCTCCAATAGTAGCATCTAGCCATGGAAGCATATCAAAGAGAATACTATTTGCAAGAGAAGAGTTTTCTTTGTATAGCATTTTATTCGTACTTACAGCTATCGCTTTCATATACCACTCACTGTTTTGGAAATTTATTAAAGTGTCGGTTAATTTCCATCCCTCTTTTTCTCGTGACTCAATAGCTTTGTCTATCTCATACTTCGCTTCATTAAACATTGACTTTTCTAAAAGTAAATTAGCAAACTTTATTCTTACATTTACAAGAAACTTTTCTTCTGCTCTACACTGTAAAGCTTTACAATAACATGAAAAAGTTTTTTCTTTATCAATAAGAAGAAGGACTTCCCCTAAAAGGTCCCATGCCCAATATTGATCAATTTTATTTTTTACAACCAATAATGAAAATTCCAATGCTTGTTCATTTGCAGCAAGTTCGTGTAATAATTTTACTTTATAGTAAATTAACCAAAAATTTTCGCTAAAAGTCTCTATTACCTGCTCAATAAATGGTAGGATATATTTTATTTCATGCTCGTTTTTTCTAATTAGAGCATCTTTTGCAGCATGCTGTATTACTTTCTCCGCAATACTCTTATAAATTTTTCCATTATCTGCTTTATAGGGCTCAAAATCTTCATCTGTTAAATTATTTAAATCCCAATAAAGTAAAAATTCTATTAAACTGAAATTTTCATGTCCAATTAATTTATCTGCATATCGTAAAAATAGTGAATGGAGGAGAGAAGGTCTTGTATTATTTAAATTAATATACTCACTAAGAAGTTGCTTCGCTAATGATGCATTAATTTTTTCTACAGAAAAAATACCTTTACCCACTCTATACAGTTCCCATCCTAAACTTTCATGAAGTTCCAAGTTAGTTGGGAATTTACCTAATGCTTGTCTATAAAGATTTATAGCTTGATCATGATTACCTTGCTTACTTAGATTTTTCGCTTCAATTATAATTTTTTGATTCGGATCTGCAAACTGATTTGCTCTTGTAATACTTTTCGTTAAAATATCATCAGAAGGGTCAACTTTTAATTCATTTAATGTAGATAAATAGTTTTGCACTGCATTAATATCACTATTAGAGGATGCAATTTTTATCATATCCATTAAACAGTATGCAAAGGCTTTTATATTCCAATCATCATGTGGATTATTTTTAACAAGTTCCACAGCCATATTATATGCTTCTTCTTTATTGCCTTCTTTTCGTTTTGCAAAAACTTCTTTACTTGTTATCATGCTAAAAGCTCCATTACACTTGTCACTAATTGCTTTGAGTTACTACGATTATTAGCTGTAGGAGATTTAAACTGGCCTTTTTTATTGTAATAAAAATCAATAACTGCAATTTCTTTTTCTCTTGTAAATGTATATCTTTCCATCCAATTATGATGCTCAATATTTGCTATAGTAATAGATTTATCAGAAAGAACATTTTTTAAATCCGTATAAAAATCTTCTAAAAAATCCTCATTAAATGCAAAGCTAGAAGTTTGTTCTATAGTGAGTAAATGACCTTTTATTGAACTGAATAAAATACTTAATACTTCTGATAATTTATTATCTTCAATGAAAGATATATTTGTAATTATATCTTTTGAGTTGTAAGCGAATAAAACACGACATGTTACATTATCTTTTTCAAATGTGTAAAGTTCTTGGTAACTATTATGTACTATATTGATTATATTAATATGATCTGAAAGAATTTTTTCAGATATATCCTTGAAAATTGAAAGTAAAAACTTATCTTCTATCTTAAATTTATTATTATCTTGTTCTATACTTTCTTTTATAGGTTCTTCTAATGGAGTAGTTTCTAATTTTTCTATTTCTGTTGTATGAAGTGCATCTAGTTTTGGTGCATTGATTTTACTAAAAATACTATAGTGTGGTTCATTTAAGAGATATAAATGCTTTGATGCTCTTGTTAATGCTGTATACAACCATCTAAAATAAGATTCACTAAGTTGATTATGACTATAAGAACAATCTAAAATTACATTATCCCATTCACTACCTTGTGCTTTATGGCAAGTAACTGCATAACCAAACTTGATTCTAAGTGCATTAAAATATGGATCACTTTTAATTGCCAATTTAAATTCTTCCGTATTTGGTTTTAAATGAGAATTTCTCATTACAAAATCCAAATATATTGCTTTATGTTCGTCACTACTTAAATTCGCTAATCCTGAAAATAATAAATTTTCAACGATTTTACATTGAAGAACAAAAGCTTTATCATTTTCATCTTTAAAAATAATTTCAATATCACGAAAAAACAACTCGATATTAATTATCTCTACTTTTCCTGTTTCTTCATTCTTTCTTTTAAGTGGCACATTTTTATACTCTGTATTTCCAAGTATAGTTTTAACTAGACCAAAATCTCCATTTGATAATTGTATTTCATGATTATTGTTGTTAGTAACAAGGATTATTTTATCACCAGCATTAATGATACTTGTATCATTAAAGAAATGCTCCCTAATTGCTTGATTATAACTTTTCACAGATTCATTTGTATATGCTATAACCACTGTATCTTTACTAATCTTGTTATGACTTACTTCTAGAAATTTTTCCATGAAGACATTATTTTCAAGATGTTCAATATCATTTGTTATTTTATCTATAGTCAGTTTATTGAAGATTTTCGACTCGAGTGATTTTCTTAAGCTTATGGCATTTTTTAAGATTCCACTACCCTCTTTTTGTCGTACAACTTCTGTTAATTCATACGATTGTGTATTTAAACTAAACTCTTTTTTTAAATACTCTGGCTTTAATGCAGGTGAATATTCCATTCCGACAGGAGGTAACTGAGCATTATCTCCAATAAAAATAATCTTTTTATTATGATCATTAGCATCTAAGTTGATATACCGTAGTAAGTCTTTGAGTAGATGGCCACTTCCAAATCTAAAAAACTCCATCTCACTATATACATCTGAAACCATCGATGCTTCATCAATAATGTAAACTGTATTATCCGGATCTTCATTAACACTTAGTTCAAAATAAAATTTATATGTTCTGTCGGCTTCACTTACTTTATACTCTTTTAAATCTTTATTTGAGTAGATTGCACTATGAATAGTGGAAGCTTTATTCCCTGTTTTTTCTCGTATTACTTTTGCTGCTTTACCTGTAGGTGCTGCCAATATAAAGCTTCGTCCTATCGCAGTAAAATATTCAGTAAGTCCTTTTGTTATAAATGTTTTACCCGTTCCGGCATACCCTTTTAATAAAAATATATTTTGATTTCGATCACTTAAAAAAGATTCTATCGACTTCACAAGTTCGGCTTGTCCTGAAGTTAATTGGTAGTCTAAAAAAATCTCTTCAATTGAAATTCTTTTTTCTATCTCATCATTATTTAAGTTAATAGGAACATTCTGATTAATTAGCTTAAAGGATTCATTTTTTTCAATATTCTTTTGGAGCTTTAGAGTATCAAACTCTTCTTGAAGTTGTTTTTCTCTTAATAAGGCAGATTCAAGTTCTAATGTTATTTGTGCTGTGCAATCTATTCTATTACCGCCATCAACGGGTACTGTAAATTCTTTTTCCTCTATTTCAACCCCATCACTATAGCTGCTATATAACCATAGTGATATTTGGTGTGCTTCTTTTACTAACCACAAAGCATCATCAGCGTCAAATTCTCCTTGATGTACTGCCTTATTAGCCTTAATCCGAATTGCATGAAGTTTATTTAAAATGGTTTCACTAATTATATTTGTAAATTCTTCATTTTTTAATTTGTCAAAATAAGTCCAATTATTTTCAACTGCAAGATTAAGATCCCTATATAGATATCCTACTAATGTCTCAGAAAATAAACGTAGTTTGGACAAACAACTCTGTGGATCAGAATAAATATAGCCTTCTGCTTGACTCGCATATAAAGACAAATCATTCCATTTCTCATTTAAAAATGTAAAATTATTAGTTGCCATTACTACTTTCCTTCTCATTAAATGTCATTATAGACATCTTTATTATTGAAGTTAATGGATACTTTTTACCTGTTGGATCAAGTAAACTATCCTGTAGTTTCAAAAGCTTCCTATATGCAGGCTCATTTTTTTTAAACTTTATAGATTGATGATAATATTTTGATTCCTGACTCATTATATACTCCATTTTTGTAACTTATCAATAGTATACAATTATAAAATGTAAATTTAGTGTGAGTTTATACTAAATTCATTATATTTCCTTCATATAACAATAAAAACAAATAGACACTATCTGACTACTATATATCTTACCATACAAAATCAATTTAAAAGGACATCAAATGAGAATCACAACACATGCAGCAAAAAGGTTTTTAGAAAGAGTTATGTCGAAGAAGACTTATACCTGTATAGATATCGATTTTGCTATTCGATTTCTTGAAAAAGTTCTTAGAGATGTTGTTCCTACTGGTTCAGCAACCAGCTTCGCTCTACCTAGTTTTGAGAACTTCCGAGTCATCTATAAAGAAGGTAGTGTAATAACTATTATCCCAAAAGGAGACAAATATGTTAGATAAAGCAATAGAGACTTTTGATAAAGAAATCCAAACATATGCTAGAAACAATATTATTAAAAAACTTCAGAAGCAAGGCATTGATTATCAACTCTTACAAGATTCTGATTTTGAAGAACTGATAGCTTCTGAGATAAAGATACTAAAAAGTGACAGTAAAAAAGTTGGTGTCGGTGTAGGCATAGGGATTTTAATAAGTTTAGTAACTGGAATATAAGGAAGAATCATGGTAGCAACAGCAGAAAAAATGTACGACAGCACAAAACAGAGTTTAGAATCACTTCTTAGAGAAAAAGCATTCGCAGAAGTAAAAGAAGTTCTTGAGGAAAAAGGTATCGATATCAATGATGTCAGTGATCCAGATATAGAGTCTCTAGTTGGCGCGAAGGTTGAAGATATGATGACTGGTATCAAAGGCTTTGGTAAAGGTGCTGCATTTGCACTTGTAATTTCACTGTTAACAGGGGTATAAGATGTTTAAAGTATTTAAGTACCTCTTTCTTGCAGGTCTCTATAAAAGAGCTAAGAAGAGCATTGTTTTTCTATTTGGACTTTTTATTGTGATGATATTCTTTATCTTCATTATCAATGATATTTCAGCAATCTCAAGTGGAGCTGCTGTAACGATTTTACTTCTTGTAAAGTGGATTGTAATTCTGACTATATTTTCCCTTATAGTTCAAACAACTTTACAGATTATAAATATTGCCACAACTCCATTTGAAAGAGTAGAGAGTGAGTTGTCTGTATCAGAGCAAAAGATAAAGAGTAAAAAAGAGCATATTTTAGGTAAAAAGAAGCTCTTTACAAAGAGTGACACAATTTTACAAAAATATATGAAGGATTAGTAATGAAATTAGTTCAAAAGAAAAATGATTGTGATGTCATTATGAATGGTATTGAAAATAGTTTTGGGAATCTAGGGAATTGCTTAGAGTCTATTTTTGATGAGAAACAGTCAAAGATGGGTGTAATGAAGCATCTCTTAAAATTTGGTGGTTCTCTCACGAAATTAGCGGTTGACACAACTGTTTGTGCTGTTAAAAATACACCCAAAGCAGTAATTGCTGTAGCTGGTGCAAAACGAGAACTTGTTGATAGCATTGAGAATGAGTGGAATCAGTTTAACAAAGAGCATCAAGAAGAAGCACTTAATGAAAAGATAAAACAACTGAAGTTTAAAACATCATGATGATTCGTTTAATTGTTATCGCTTTCATACCATTACTATTTATTGCTTGTGCTAGTGCACCAAAGAAATATCATGAGAGACATTACCAAACTCTTCTTTGTAATGAACTTGATGGAGAGATGGAATATGTGCTTGAAGATAAAACACGAGTGGACTGTTTAACAAATGAGTATGCAATAGAAGTAGACTTTGCAAAAAAATGGGCTGAAAGTATAGGACAATCCTTGTTCTATGCTGATATGACAGGAAGAAAAGCTGCTATCGCTCTGATAGTTGGGGAGAAGGATGAAAGGTTTTTAAAGAGATTAAATCGTGTCTCTTCAAAGTTCAACATTAAAGTTTATATTTTAAAAAGAGAGGAATAGTTTGATTTATTTAAGTGCAATCTATATCTTGGTACTAGGAAGTATTTTTATGATTTCCTTGTTCCAACTTCATCACATATATGCTCAATCAAAAGCTCTTTTAAATGTTTCAGAAAAATATTTACACTCAAGAAGGAGCATGATATTAAAAGAGTTATTTAGACTATTTAATGTTCTTATCCATCTTTTAGTTTATGTCTTGGTAATCTATTTGGATTTAGAAAATATTACAACTTTAGGTTTAGTTTTTCTAATGTATTTGACTCTCTTTATTTCTTTTGAATATAGACTCATCAAGGATAGAAAAAAAGCTTTTACTTTGACACGAGCATGGATGTATATTAAAACACAATATAGGTTTATTAAAAGGATTTTCAAACAAAAATCCTATGACAAATATGAATCAAAATTGATGAAAGATACAAAGTTGCATAAAATAATCAAAGGTCTTACAGGTGAAGATATTATTCTATACTACATCAAAGATAAACGATCCTTTGCATTTGTGAGAAAAAACACAAAAGAGGGAATAAAAATATACTTTAATGAGCACTATTTAAAAAAGCTTACGACAGAAGAAGTGACTGTTATTATATTGCATGAAGTGGGACATAAAAAGAACAAAACTTTCTTAAGTGACAAATGGTTTATAGTAACTAGAATAATACTATTTCTTATTCTTTTGGAAATCTCCATAATTATGTTTAGAGAAAATTATTTAGCATCCATAATGGCATTTGAGTTAATACTCTTTTTTCATTTTAGAATAGCTGTCATTATTAATCATATTGAAGAAAATCGAGCAGATGCATACAGTAAAAATCTATGCAAAAGTATTAGTTTTTTTAGTCAAACATTAATAAAGTCATATAAGATGATAAAAGATAGACCAGAGTCATGTTTAGTTCATAACATACTGTATGAAAGACACCCTTTAATTGAGAAACGATTGCAAGGTATATAAGAGTTGGATTTATTTGACAGAATATGTCTAGTGTAAAGAGTATTATTTAAACAGTAATAAAAAGGAAGTATTTATGGAAAAGTTTGAGATAACAGAAAAGATAGCTACAGATGGAGTGAAGATAGTAGTTGTGGGAGTTGGTGGAGGTGGAAGCAACATGGTGAATCATTTAGTTGATAGTGATTTAGCTGCTAAAGTAAAACTTGTTGTTGTAAATACAGACGCACAAGCCCTTAATAATTCTAATGTCCCATATAAACTACAAATTGGTGAACAAATCACTGGTGGCAAAGGTGCAGGAATGAAACCAGAAATAGGTAAAGCTGCTGCACTAGAGAGTTATGACGAGATTAAAGATATGTTAAATAAGTTTGATTAAAAGGATAAATGAAATGATACAAATACCTATAGATGAGTTGTTGGATAGTTTAAAGCTTGGATATACTGAGTATAAAAAGTGTGTTGCTTCTGGTTCTGATGAAGTTGATTTAGCACATATAAAAGGTTACTGTACAACGATAGAACAGATACTTAGTGCTTATGGAAATGTTTCAAAAGAGAAAATGCTAGATATAAAACGACCAATAATTGGAGAGGTATCGCTAAGAAGAGGAAAAAAGAAGAACATGGGTGTCAATTATGATATTCCAACTATCTTTAGAAATCAATTTGAGACGCAGGAGTAAGCATGTCATTACATATTATGTATGATCATCAATGTTCAAAATGTGAAGCTTTTTATATACCGTACAAAAAAGGTATAGTTTGTCCTAACTGTGGATTAAATGAAAAAGAAGTATATGACATTATTCCAAGATTAATCAACTCAGCAAAATATCAAATAGATTGTTTTGGATGCTATACACCGATAGCATGGTGGACCGGTTCTTTTGGAGATCATGTAGCACTATTAATATTTCAAGTATTGGATGCTTTTAACACTCAAGAAGAGAAAAGTTTTCAAGAGTTTGCTTTAGAATATTTTGATAAATCCAAGTGGGGTAATCAGCTTTATATGAAAAATCATATCTGTAGTCTAGCAATTGAGGTATATGAGCAGCTTCAAACAAAAAGTGAGGAATAATTATGTTGCTTATTACTAATAAAAATCTTCTAAAAGATTACACAAAACTCTCAGATAAAGAGAATGAAATAAAAAATTTCAGACTCTATTATAAAGGTAATCAGACGAATTTGATTTGGTATGATGGAAAAATAGTCTATATTCCAAAAGAGTTTTTTGTTTTAAAAAATTTAATTAATGTTGATACAAATAAGAAATATAAATGTGTTATTTATGCATATGACATGCAGCTAATACAAGAGCTAAAGGGAAAAAATGTCAACTTCTTACTGGAAGAGAATCTTAAAGACCTCATAAGAAGATTAGAAGTAGACAGCTTTATACCATTAAGTGATGATGTTGGAATAGAGTCTTTGTATGACATCGATTATTCACAGATCATAGAGCCTATTTATCTTGGTAAGGGTTCATGGTTAAATATCAATGAGTAAGCTAAAAAAGAATAACCTGTCCATTCTAATACTGTATAATATTTTACACAATTTTAATTTAAAGAGCTATCATGTCTGATATGACTACAATAAAGAAATATAACACCATACTTGAAGAGTTTAATCTCTCTCAAGATAAGACTCTAACAGCTTATGATGAAGCATTAACAAGTCGTCTACCTATGGGAACTAAACAACTCGGAAGGCTTCTTTCAGACTTAGAGTTAGAGTTTGATGCAATTGTTAAACTAGAGGGTACAAAAAGAGATACATACAAACTAATTAGACCTGTAGACCTCTTTGTTGAAACATTTGAACAAACTGACAATATAGATTGGTTCTTTCATATGGCTCATGATGCTGATCCTGAAATATTTAAAGCACTAGAAGGCTATACGAATAAAAATAAAAATACTTATAAGTTTATAAATACACCATTTGAGGATATAGACCAACTAAAATCAGATGGAATCATGAAAAAGTTAGAAAATGCTGTTAAATTAGGAGAATATAGAAAAATTAAATTTGCAGGCTTAGAGAATGCAATCGATAATTTAAAATGTTTAAAGCTTCTTTACATTGATAATAACTGGTATGTCGCTACAGTAGGAGAAGATGAGATCGTTCGTTTAAGTAGAGTTTCTTTTATCGAAAATGTTAGCTATGCGACTAATATTAATAAGTTTCAGAAGTCCTCAGTTAAAAAGCAGATGAAATTTGTAGAACATCATATTCAAAACTCATTAACACTTTATGGGGTAGAGACTAAAACAGCAACAATTAAAGTCCAGCCTTCAAGAGCAAAGTATTTTGATAAAGGGATGAAAAAGTTTTTATCGACTCAAAAGTTTAAAGAGAAGCTTGATGATGGCAGTGTTCTTTTTACATTAGACTATACTCAATCATTAGAGGTCTTACCGTTTATTCAAAAATGGCTTCCTTACTTAGTGATTATTGAGCCTCAAGAGCTTGTAGATGAATATGTAAATAATTTAAATCAAATATTCACTGCACAGTCCCTTTAAAGAGAAGCTACAATCATCTATCTAGCGGTATCTTTTCTAGTGCATCAAGCTTTTATACTCTTCTTCACTTACAGGGATTAGTGGTCCAATACAAGCACCTCTTTCCTTCTCAAAGTAAGCTTTTGGAGCATAGAGGCTATTGTTTTTTGTAACATTAATATTCATTGTTTTCTTATTTAGTACGGTACTAATAGATAAAACCCATCCATTAGGTCCACCTGAAGCATCAATTGCTCCAGTGACTTGTTGAGGAAAATGTTGGTTAAGTGGATTAGTAAAAGGTGGACATTCTTTTGCACCAAATACATCATCGTAAACACTTACTATATGTTCATATTCGACTTGCTTCTTCTCCCGCCAAGACAGTACATCTCTACAGCTTTGAAAACACTCATCTGGGATTCTAGGGTTCTTATTTAAAATACAATTTTTTGCCCATTCGTTATTTTTATAGTTTGTCGTTTTGTTCTGATCTATATTAAAATTAGTTTGTAGTGTGAGATTGTACTCATTCTCAAGTAGTTTATATTTTGTTTTATAATCAAAGGATGCTTTATCGTGGAGTTGTAAGACTAAAGCTTCGCAGTTTTTGGCTATCTCAATATTAGTCGCTACTTCAATAGCTAAATCCTCTAGCCGTAGTTGTTCTTTTCTCCTAAGTCTTTCATTACTTTTTATCATTTTTTTCTGGGCTTCTTGCTTTTGGTATATAGGATTTTTAGCATATATATTTTTATGTTTTCGCATATAGGAATAATCAATTTCATTCACATCTATTATGCCGATGATAGAAGTATAAAGCTTATGATTAGTCTCTTTCATAGCTTGCTTCTTGAGTTTTACAAGTTCATATATGAGTTTGGATTTATCTTTTTCTATCTCTCTAAGCTTTATTAAATAAGACCTAGAACCTTTTCGTAAAGCATCAGGATCTTCTTCTAGCTTTTCACCGTAATTAAATGTGTCATTTAGGTTGGCACTATACCTTTCACACTGTTCTTGTATGCTCATTGGGAATATGTCAGAGTTTTGGATTGTGTTGCAGTTACTAGAAAAGTTAGCAAGTTCTTCATTTAATGAACTATAAATTTTCGGATAAGCTTGTAATGAGATTGTAAAGAAACTAATTACAATGGCTATATAGATACTTTTTTTCATGTTTTTCCTCATCTTAACCAAGCTTTAACTTCTTAAAAATTATTAGCAAAAAGTTTGATATAGTATCTACTTTTGACTTAACATTAAAATACACCAGTTGTGACATGTGACAGATGTATACTTATCCCTATATAAAGGACTTTATAGTAAAAATATTTTGTGACACACTTTGAGACAATATAAAACTTGTCACACGGACTATCTTAATTTATATGACAAGCAAGATCTATATTTTAGGTTATATCAGTCACTTTGTCACATGTCACAACTGTCACAGTATATATCTATACAACATTAACCACACACACCCTCATTAGGCATAACTTTTTTCT
>Ga0256826_1000684_pt1 | contig 20776 bp, 16 predicted proteins | sample CV79metaG_FD_185975 | JGI IMG/M metagenome (GOLD analysis project Ga0256826, IMG submission 185975) | Hydrothermal vent microbial communities from East Pacific Rise, Pacific Ocean - CV79 | ecosystem: Environmental > Aquatic > Marine > Hydrothermal vents | place: Pacific Ocean: East Pacific Rise...
CTAAACAAGATTCGCCTACATAATCAAAAAGAGTTTATTCTTGCAAAGATAGAAGAATCTCAAATTAGACGTAAAAAATATCCAACATCTATGCAACCAAATATAAAAGAGAGTGTTGGAGGTCTTAGAGATACTAATCTTATTTTTTGGATTGCACAAACTATTTATGGAGTTAGTTCTCTTAAAGATTTAAGCGGTGAGGTATTTTCTGAAGATGAGTACAGAGAGTACAGAGTAGCTTTAGAGTTAATTTTTCGTGTACGCTCAGCTCTTCACCTAATTTGTAACAAACAAGAAGATAAACTTTTACTAGAACATATTCCACAAGTAACAAATATGTTGGGATTTTCTGAGCAAAAAAAGATGGTTTCAAAAGTTTTACAAGCACAATGGCGTATAAGTAACTTTACACAAATATTTGTAAAAAAAATGGTTCGACCATACATAAGTGAGCCTACTTATATCAGCAAATTTAAACACAATCGATTAACAAAAGGTATCTATTTAGTAGAAAATAGACTTTATGCATCATTTAACCTAAAAATTATCCCTATTAATAAACTTTTAGAAATCCTAGTATCTTTAGAAGATAAACCTTACAATTTTGATGCTGGTTTTTTAAACCAATTTACTTATGCGAATATAACTCATCCACTCAAAGTTAAAACTCACTCCTTACTCAAAGAGTTACTGAAAAAAAAGTATATGTACTCATTTTTAAAACTTTTTTATGATGCTGGAATCTTACATCAGCTTTTTGCAAATTTTAGAAAAGTAATGTTCTTACCACAATTTGATGGTTATCATCACTATCCTGTTGATATTCACTCTATTAAATGTGTTGAGGCTTTAGAAAATATAAAAGATAGTTTTATAAAAGAGCTTCATGAAGAGATGAGCGAAGATGAGAAACTACTTGTTAAAATCACTACACTTTTTCATGACACAGGAAAAGGTAGGAAACAAGATCATAGTGAGGTTGGAGCAAAACTCATAGTTCCATTTATGAAAAAAATGAAACTAAAAGATGAGCTAATAGAACGTGCTGTGATTTTAGTGAAAAACCATATTCTCATGAGCAATGTAGCTTTTAAAGAAAATATTCACAATGAAAAAACTCTATATAAATTCATGTCAAATATAAAAGATATTAAAAACCTAAAACTTCTTTATGTTTTAACTTATGCTGACATAAATGGTGTTGGTGGAGATGTTTACAACTCTTTTAACTCTAAACTTCTTTATGATTTATATACAAGTGCTTTAGAAGTTGCCCAAAATTACGGTCGCATTACAGATGCTGCAAAACGTATAAACATTGAAAAACGGGTACAAAAACTTCCTGAATTTTCAGAACTTCCTGTACTACTTAGAAAAAAACTCCTAAGAGTTGAATCAAATCTATTCTTTTTCAAGCATACTCCAATAGATATCATAAAAATTGCCACAAAAGCTAAAAGTACAATAGAGTATGATTTTTCAATTGATTTAAAAGGTTCATTAAGTATTGAAATATATAGAAAAATACCTTTAAATATTGGTTATCTTTTAGCTACTCTTAGTCATTTAGATGTAGCCTCTATGGAGATTTTTACACTTTTTGATGATATTAAATACTTTAAAATAGAGTTTATTAAAAATGTCTCAGGCAATGAAGATGTTGAATTGGACTATATTATTAAAAATGCTTTTGACATGAGCTTAAAAGTTGAACCTAAAAATATAAATATATTAAAAGAAGAAATTAGCATAGATTGTGAACATTCTCTAACACATGCTGAAATAAGTGTAAACACTCAAAACCAAAGAGGACTTTTAGCCTATATTATGGACTCATTTGAAAAACTTAACATAAACATAGTTACAGCAAAAATTCACTCAACAAAACATAAAGTAAGAGATAGCTTTTTAATAGAGAAACAAAACGATATATGTAATAATGTCAGTAAAATTTACGAACTACTTACAAGGGCTTGAGATATGTGTGGAATTGTTGGATATTTAGGTAAAAAAAACACTAAAGAAATTTTACTATCAGGTCTAAAAGAGTTGGAATATCGTGGTTATGACTCAGCAGGTATTGCAGTTTTAGAAGATGGTGATTTTTCAAATTTCAAAGCAATAGGTAAACTTGTAAATCTTGAAGAAAAAACCAAAAACTTCACAACAAGTAAATTAAATGCTGGGATTGGTCACACAAGATGGGCTACTCATGGAAAACCAACAGAGTTAAATGCACATCCTCATGTGGGAGAGAGTTCATATGTTGTTCATAATGGAATTATTGAAAATTACACTAACTTAAAAAAAGAACTTTTAGATAGTGGTGTAGTTTTTTTAAGCCAAACAGATACAGAAGTAATCGTACATCAATTTGAAAAAAATCTTAAAAATAACACAGCATTTGAAGCATTTAGTAAAACTATTTCAGAGCTTGATGGTGCTTACGCTATTTTACTTGTTACAAAATCAGCACCAAATACAATATTTTTTGCTAAACATGGTTCACCAATGCTAGTTGGGATAAATGAAGAAAATGAAAAATATTTTGCATCTTCAGACACCCCACTAATTGGACAATGTGAAAAAGTAAACTATTTTGAAGATGGTGATTATGGATATGTAACACCTGAAGAAATAGCAATATTTGATAAAAATTCAAATAAAACAGATATAAAATTTTCTCAATTATCTAAAAATAAGCTTTCTGCACAAAAAGATGGTTTTAGATTTTTTATGGAAAAAGAGATTTATGAGCAAAGTGATATTATCGCCGATACTTTAATGGGTAGGATATCTGACAATGAAATTATTTTTGATGAATTAGATAAAGATTTATTTGATGGTATATCAGAAATAAAACTTTGTGCTTGTGGAACATCTTACCATGCAGCTATGAGTGCAACTTACCTTTTTGAAAGATATGCAAAAATAAAAACTTCACTAGAAATTGCAAGTGAGTTTAGATACAGAAGCCCAATCATGACAAAAGATACTCTTTTTATTGTAATAAGTCAAAGTGGAGAAACAGCAGATACGCTAGAAACTTTAAAAATGGCAAAAAATGCAGGACTAAAAACATTGGTTATTTGTAATGTTGATAACTCATCTATGGTTAGACTTGCTGATGCTTGTATTTTAACTCGCGCTGGGATTGAAAAAGGTGTAGCATCAACTAAAGCATTTGCAACCCAAGTTAGCGTTTTTTGGATGCTAAGTCTTTATATTGCTAAATTTAAAAACTCTTTAGAAGCTACTGAAATATCTAAACAAATCTCTTTACTTCGTGAAGTTCCAAAACATTTAAAAGTAAGTGATAATCTACATGAGCGTATAAAAAGATTATCTAAAAGATATCTACATGGTCATGGTTTCTTTTTTATAGGTCGTGATATATTTTATCCTTTAGCTCTTGAGGGTGCTTTAAAGTTAAAAGAGATATCATATCTTCATGCAGAGGGATATCCATCTGGAGAGATGAAGCATGGTCCAATTGCTCTAGCTGATCCAGAGCTTTTTACCATTGCCCTACTTCCAGAGCATCTGCACTATGAAAAAAGTAAAAGTAATGTAGAAGAACTATCTGCAAGAGATAGTACAATTTGTGCAATAAGCTCTAAAGAGTTTGATAAAGCTGATGATTTTATTGAAATTTCTTCATGTAAAGACTATATGTTAGAATTTTTTGAGATGATGGTTGTTGTTCAACTTTTATCTTTAGAAATTTCTATTAGACTTGGAAATGATGTGGATATGCCTAGAAATCTTGCAAAAAGTGTAACAGTGGAGTAAAAATATGTTAAAAAAATACATATATTTAATTGTAAACTTACTACTATTAATTCCATCTATTATTTTTGTTTATACTTATGCATATAATTATGTAAATAAAGAATTAGTCCATTTAGAGAAAAAAAGTGCTGTATTACTTGACATGGAAAATATCTATAAAATTGTTATTAATCTACAAAAAATACGTGGTCTTAGTAATATAGAAAATAAAAATACTAAAATTTTAAATAAAATTGAAGTACTTGATAAAAAAAATAATTTATTAGCAAGACAAGTCAATAATTCAACTATTGATGAAATTCTAAAAAAAGATAAGAAAAAAACTATTTCAAGTTTTAACAGCTATACTTGTGATATTGAAGAAGCACTTTTAACTTACAAACTTTTAGCATATAAAGCAAACCTAATCTTAAATTCTGATACTAAAGAGTATCTTCTTTCAAAAAGTGTAATCAACTATTTACCATATCTAGCAGAGTATTTTGCAAGGATTAGAGGTCTATCTGCTAGTGTACATGAGCATCAGCTTGATAATGAGATAAAAATAAAAATAAAAAATCAAATATACATAATTCAAGAACTTCTAAAAAGTACTCATGAGATAAAATACTTTACAGATTCAGGCTTTGCTGTAGAACTTCTTTCATCACAAAAAAAAGAGATAAAATTTATAAAACAAGAGCTAACCAATACCAAACACATAAAATTTAGTGGCTTAGAAATATTTGATATTATTACAAAAAACATAGACTATCTTCATACTTTATATAATAAAAATATAAATAATTTAACAATTTTTTATCAAGATAAAATTGAAAAGAAAAATTTTATTAAAAAACTAATTATTTTTACAGCTATATGTTCACTACTCGTTGTTATTTTACTAAATCTTTTTTACTTCGCAAAAACACAAAAGTATATTAAAAAAATTGAACAACTTAATTTAATTGATCCAATGACTGAGCTTTATAACAGAAGATTTTTAGAAGAAGTAGTAAGTAAAATAATGAGTCAATCTGAAAGAAATGAAGATATATATAGTGTACTAATGCTTGATGTTGATTGGTTTAAAAAAGTTAATGATACTTATGGTCATGATGTTGGAGATACTGTTATTGTAGAGATTGCTAAAGTTATCAAAAAAAATATTCGTGATGCTGATTTAGCTATACGCTACGGTGGTGAAGAATTTGTAATAATACTTCATAATCCTAGCAAAGAGGGTACACTATTTGTTGCAAATAAAATACATTCAGCATTTGGAAAGAAAATCTTTAATGTTGGTAATGGAAATACAATTCAAAAAACACTAAGTATTGGTATAGCACATTATCCAAGTAATGGTGATAGTATATGGAAATGTATTAAGTATGCAGATACAGCTTTATATGTTGCTAAAACAACAGGTAGAAATAAAATAGTAGAATATACGCAAAATATGTCAGAAAATAAAAACTAATATATAATGATGTAACAGAGAATACTATAAAATAAAAAGAGTAGTGTAGTTACAAGGCGTGTTTAAGGAAGCATACTGCAGTATGTGACGAAAACAACAACGCAGTAAATGCGCTGCTCTTTTTGATTTTTTATACGCTACAAGCACTAACACCTGGAGGTGTTGTTGGTTGTACTGACTCATTTGAAGCACCACCAGCTGCATTAACAGCTTCAATAGTAGCCCAAATAGATTCAGCAGCTTTCATATAACGTTTTGCTGATTCACTTGTAGGATCTACAAAAGTGATAGGTTTACCTTCATCTCCACCAGTACGAATACTTGGCTCGATTGGAATTTCAGCAATAATCTCAGTATCAAACTCTTTAGCCATTGGCCCAGAAGTTCCTTTACCGAAGATATCATACTCAACACCAGTATCTGGTGCAATAAATCCACTCATATTCTCAACAATTCCAGCAATAGGAATATCAAGTTTTTTGAACATATCAAGAGAACGACGTGAATCATCTAAAGATACTGATTGTGGAGTTGTTACAGTAAGACCTGCTGTAACAGGAACAGACTGAGCTAAAGTAAGTTGAGCATCACCAGTTCCTGGAGGCATATCGATAACTAAAACATCTAACTCAGACCATAAAATATCACGTAAGAATTGCTCGATTGCTTTCATAATCATAGCACCACGCCACATTAAAGATTGACCTTCTTCCATAAGTGAACCCATAGACATCATCTCAATACCATAAGCTTTAATAGGAAGAACTTTATTTCCATTCACTTCAGGTTTAACATCAGAAACACCCATCATACGAGGAATATTTGGACCATAGATATCAGCATCTAAAAGACCAACTTTTTTACCTTGAGCAGCAAGAGCGATAGCAACATTTACACTTGTTGTAGATTTACCAACTCCACCTTTTCCTGAACTAACCATTAAAAAGTTTTTTACATGAGGAGCAATGTTTTTACTTTTTGGCTTTGGAGCTTCTGGCATTTGAGGAGCTTTAATATTTACTTTTACATTTGTAGCACCTACAGCTTTTAACTCTTTTGTAGCATCATCAGTAATTTGTTGTGATACTTCTGGAGCTGAAGATGTAATATCTACATTAAAACTTACATCATTTCCATTGATTTCTATACTATTTACAAAACCAAAAGTTACAATATCTTTAGTAAAACCGGGATATAAAACTTTTGATAATGCTTCATTTACAATTTCATTTGTCATAATTAATTATTTTCCTTTATTCATTTTTGACACTTTATCATAAATAAGACAAAATTTGTCTTATTTTAAAAATTAACTATATTTTTTTTAAAAAGTGTTAAGTTTTAGACTAAGCTAATGCTTCGGCTTCCTCTTTAGCTTTCGATTCTGCAATAATTCTCTCAATCCCTTCTGGATTATCCATAATGTTTTGAGTAATTTTGTATGAGCAAAACTTAGGTCCACACATAGAACAAAACTCTGCTTCTTTAAATACATCTTGAGGTAAAGTTTCATCATGATACTCTCTAGCTCTTTCAGAATCAAGTGCTAATTCAAACTGTTTTTCCCAGTCAAAACCATAACGAGCATCACTCATCTCATCATCTACATCTCTTGCACCTTTTCTTCCACGAGCAATATCTGCCGCGTGAGCTGCAATTTTGTACGCAATAATTCCCTCACGAACATCATCAGCATTTGGAAGTCCTAAATGTTCTTTAGGTGTTACATAACAAAGCATACTTGCTCCATGCCAACCACCAACAGCAGCACCAATAGCAGAAGATATATGATCATACCCAGCAGCGATATCTGTTACTAATGGACCTAAAATATAAAAAGGTGCTTCATGACAAAGTTCACGTTGGAGTTTCATATTACGCTCAACTTGATTTAAAGGAACATGACCTGGACCTTCAATCATTACTTGAACATTTTTCTCCCATGCACGAAGAGTTAAATCACCTAAAACTTTTAACTCACCTAGCTGTGCATCATCTGAAGCATCAGCTAAACAACCCGGACGAAGAGAATCTCCTAAAGATAGTGCAACATCATACTTAGCACAGATATCTAAAATCTCATCATAAGCTGTATAAAAAGGGTTTTCTCTATGGTAGTGCATCATCCAAGCAGCCATAAGTGAACCACCACGAGATACGATTCCCATTTTACGCTTTGCAATTTTAGGCATAGTTTCTAGTAAAAAGCCAGCATGAATTGTAAAGTATGAAACACCTTGAAGTGCTTGACGTTCTAGTACCTCAAGCATAACTTCTATACTTAAATCTTCAATCTTATTTCCAACATCATGAAGAATTTGATAAATTGGAACAGTACCAATAGGAATTTTAGAAGATTTAATTACTGCTTTACGAATCTCATCCAAATCACCACCAGTACTTAAGTCCATAGCAGTATCAGCTTTATAGTGTTGAGAAACTTGCATCTTCTCTACTTCACCTTGAACATCAGAAGCTATTGCCGATGAACCAATGTTTGCATTTATTTTACATTTAGATGCTATACCTATAGCCATTGGCTCTAGTGAAGTATGATTAACATTTGCTGGAATGATTAAACGCCCTCGTGCAATCTCACTTCTAACTAGCTCAGGAGATAAATCTTCTACCTTTGCAACATACTCCATCTCTTGTGTAATGATGCCTTTTCTTGCGTAATACATCTGTGTACGAACAGAGTCATTTTCACGCTCTTTTACCCATGAAGATCTCATAGTACTCTCCTAAAAAATTATATTCATTATTATTATGTATGGAAATATAATCAAATAAAGTTAATATAAGGTTAAGTCAATAAATAAGTTAGTATTTTTATATTAATAAACATAGTGTAAAATCATTTTATTAATTAAGTAAGAGAACATAAATAACTTTTCCATTTTTTTAAACATAGGATAATAATTGAAACTATTTATTTTAACTTTTATTATTGCTACTAACCTTATGAGTCAAGAGATAAATTGGATAGACAATTATCAACTTGCACTAAAAAATGCACAAGATTCTAATAAATTAGTTTATATTTTAATTACCTCAGATAGTTGTAAATGGTGTAAAAAGTTTATTAGAACAACTCTTAAAAATGAAGGTATAAATACTAGGCTAAATAAAAACTTTATAACATTACATTTAATTAGAGATAAAAATAAAATTCCTGATAAATTTAAAACATCCCCTGTTCCAAGACACTACTTTACAAACTCCAAAGGAGATATTCTTTACAATGCAATTGGTTATAGAAAGGTTGAATGTTTTGATTCTTTTATGGATAATGCGGAAGAAAGATATAAACAAAACTAATTATAATTATAATTATGAGTAAATTTGCAACATCTTATAATAAAAATAAAACAAAGTTATACGTATAAAATCATTTAAATCAATCATTTAAATCTCTATAAAACCCGTATTTTAGGGTTTATATCATCTACTAAACATATCTTTTTGCTAAAAATCATTTAATTTTACTTTAAAGTTTTTATATATATACTTCACTTATATTTATAATAAGGAACTATAATGAAAACATTAAAGAAAATAGCTTTTGTAGCTGTGGTAAGTTTAGGTTTATTAGCAACTAATGCAAATGCAGATTCAGATAAAGGTACAAAAGTTTATCAAAAAAAGCTAAAAAGCTCATGTGGATTTTCAGGTGCAGTTTTTGCTGCAAAACATACACAAGACGAGTGGGCTGAGGCAAAAGAAGATGGAAAATTAATTGATACTATGATAGAAATTTGTCCAGCAGGAAAAGATTTTTTAAATAGTACTAAATTTAAGAAAAAATTTGCTCCACATCTTTATGACTTTGTTCATGACTTTGCAAGCGATAGTGGCAACATCCCATCTTGTTAAATTTTTCAAGTGTTTTTTACACTTGAAACTTCATCTATAAAATCAACTTAATTAAATATAAGGAACTAAATAATGAAAAAGATAATGCTTTCATTAGCTGTTGTTAGTGGATTGTCTATTAATGCTTTTTCTGATGATATATCAGATATGAAAGAGCAAATAGGTATTCTAATGGCAAAAATTGAAAAATTAGAAAAAAAACAACAAAGAACACAAAAAACTTTAAGTAAAGTTAAATCACATGATGCATTTGACAATATTAAATTTGGAATTGATCTAAGAACTGCTGTTGATGCAATTGAGTATAAAGATAATGTTACTGGACAAAGAGCAAGAAATAACTCTTTATTAACAAATAAACTTTACTTAACTATGAAATCATCACCAATAAAGGGACTAACATTTAATGGTAAATTAGCAGTGTACAATACTTGGGGTTCACATTTAACAGTAAACGATGCACCACTAAAACAATGGTCAGCATCATCAAAAGCTACTGATTCAATTATTCGTATTAAAGAAGCTTACTTTGTTTATTCAACTGATATTGGTGAGCAACCAATTAGCTTCAGTATTGGACGTCGTCCATCAACTAATGGTTTCTTAGCAAATTATAGAGAAAATGAAAAAGAATCTGGTTCACCTCTAGCACATATTACAAATATGGAAGTAGATGCTGCAATGGTGAGATTTAGTTGGGATCGTTTTTTAAATGGTGCTTATACTAAATTTATTTATGGGCGTGCGCATTCTGGAGAAACAGAAAATGTATATGGTACAAGTAGCAGCTATGGTTACTCAACTCCTTATGCATATACTGCTGGAGATGATGAGCCTGTTGATTTTGCAATTATGCTAGGTGATGCTTATAACAATGGTCAACATCAACTTATGTATGAAATAGCACATATTTTTAATACTAAGGGTAAAAAAGTAGGACCAATTACAGCTACAAATAAAGCACTTTCAGCTGGGGTTGCTGATTTATACGCACTTTCATATAAAATGGATGGTGTTGGTGATGAAATAAGTGATTTTTTAGATGAAACAACTCTTTTTGCATCAATTGCTGGAACAAACTACAATGCAAGAAATGGCTACACACTACTTGGTTCTAAAGATGGTGGTTCTAGATCAGGTTATTCATATTGGTTAGGTGCAATTTTCCCAGATATGATTACAGAAGATGGGAAATTTGGTTTAGAGTATAACCATGGTTCAAAATATTGGACACCAATGACATGGGCTGAAGATACAGCTATTGGTTCAAAAATTGCAGTTCGTGGTGATGCGTATGAGGCATATTGGAATTTTAATCTTTTTGGTGTGAAATATCTGCCATCTCAAATTAGATATACATATGTTAAACATGATTATACACCAAATATTAATTGTGCAGGATGGGTTACTCCAGTAGATGTAGATATTACATCACAAAATTTAAGAGCATCAATAAGTTATAGATACTAAAGGAAAAAAATGTCAAAAAAACAAATTGATTTTATGGATGAAATAGTAAATGAAAAAGGTATGAGTCGTCGCGATGCCTTAAAGTTCATGGGAATATCTCCTATTGCAGCTAGTGTATTAGCAAGTGCAGGAAGTGGTTCTATAACAACAGCAGAAGCATCAAGTGCTACTGGTAAAATAGTCATTGTTGGTGGTGGTGCTGGTGGAATTATAGCTATGGCTAGACTTCACTCTGCTTTATCAAATCCAGATATTACATTAATTGCTCCAAATGAAAAACACCTATACCAACCAGGTCAAGTTTTTATGGCTGCTGGTGAGTACAAGTTTGAAGATATTGTAAAAGACAATAAAGATTTTATTCCAGATGATGTAAACTGGATTAAAGATGAAGTAAAAACTTTTGATGCTGATAATAATAAAGTTATTACTCGTGCAGGTAAAGAGATATCTTATGATTACCTAGTTGTAGCAACAGGTCTTGAATATCACTACGAATGGATTGATGGTTTAACAAAAGATATGATAGGAAAGAATGGTATATCTTCAGTTTATCTAAATGATTTAGAAGCTGGTACTGCTAATGGTGGTTCTATCACTTGGGACTGGTTTAATGAACTTAAAGAATCTTCTAAAAATTCTAAACCTAAAGTTATTTGTACACAACCAGCGACACCTATTAAATGTGGTGGTGCTCCTCAAAAGATTTTATATCTAAGTAATGATTATTTGAAAAAAGATGGGTTAAGTGCTGATTTTACTTTTGCAACAAATGGAAGTAAACTTTTTGGTGTCCCTGCAGTAAATGAAACACTTGAAAAAGAAGTTCAACCACGTTATGGAAATATCACTAATAAATTTAAACATAACCTTATCGCTATAGATGCTGAGAAAAAAGTAGCTACTTTTGAGCATAAATATCAGGTTAAAGGCGAGTATGATGAAGATTTAGAAGAATATGACATGATTAAAAAAGTTGAAAAAGTAAATATGTCTTATGACTTCATTCATATTGTACCACCTATGGCTGGTGTTGAAGCTATAGCTAACTCAAATCTTTCATGGCAAAAAGGTTCAGGAAAAGGCTGGTTAGAAGTAGATCAAGATACACTTCAACATAGAAGATATAAAAATGTATTTGGAATTGGTGATATTTGTGGTGTTCCTAAAGGAAAAACTGGTGGTTCTACTCGTCATCATGGACCAATTATGGTAGCAAATATGATAGCTGTAATGGAAGGAAAAAATCCTATAGAGAAATTTGATGGATATACGGTATGTCCTTTAAAAACTCAATATGGAAAAATTATCTTAGCAGAGTTTGATTATAAGGGAGCAGCTCCTTCTTTTCCATTAGCTGTTGGTGAACAAAGATGGATATGGTGGGCATTTGACCTTTATATGCTAAAACCAATGTACTGGCAATTAATGATGAGAGGGTTAATGTAAAATGCAAGTAAAAGTAATAAGAGAGATGGTAATATATACCATTTTACTTGTTACTCTTGCATTACTTATGCATCCTGATTTATTATCTACACCTACTCAAAGAATCTCTCTTTTTCAAGATAGACAAAATTATTTTCACCCTCTTTTATATACATTTATAGTTTATATATTATTTTTCTTACCAATCAGATATATTTTTAAAAAAATAAGAAATATCTTTACTAAAAAAGCCTCATAAATAATTTAAATCCATATTAGCCTTAAGCATAAGAAATAAAAAAAAGTGTATAATTTCGTAACACTTTTAAAATAGAGGGGCTTTATTGGCTGATTTAACACTAATCTTACTTGCTGCTGGTAGTTCTAGTCGCTTTGAACTTGATGTTAAAAAACAATGGATTCGTGTAAATCACAGACCTTTGTGGCAAGAAGTAGCGCTAAAGTGTGAAAAAACTAAACACTTTAGTAAAATTATCATAACTTCTTCAAAAGATGACATCCCTTTCATGAGAGTTTATGCTGATTATCATTTTGTAGAGGGTGGTAACACTAGACAAGCATCTTTAAAAAATGCTCTAGCTCATGTAGATACAAAATATGTCCTAGTTTCAGACATAGCTCGTTCTTGTATAAGTTCAAACTTTTTAGAAAAAATAATTTCTGAAATTGGTGAATCAGATTGTGTAGTACCTTACTTAAACATAACGGACACCGTAGTTTATGAAGACAAGACAATAGATAGAGAAAAAGTAAAAAGAATTCAAACACCTCAACTTTCACTTACATCAGCTTTAAAAAATGCCCTAAATCAAGAAGAAGACTTTACTGATGAAAGTTCTGCTATTGTTTCAAATGGTGGCACAAGAAAGTTCATACTTGGTGAAGAAAATGCTTTAAAGCTTACACATTTAAAAGATTTACGAAATTTATCTTGTTTATCTGCTCCATCACAAGATATTCTTTGTGGTACTGGTTTTGATGTTCATGCCTTTGGTAAAGATAAAACAATGTACCTTGGTGGTGTAAAAATTAAAGTTGATTATGGTTTTATTGCACATAGTGATGGTGATGTAGCTATTCATGCACTTATTGATGCACTTTTAGGTGCAGCTGGGATGGGTGATATCGGGATGATATTTCCAGATAATGATAATACATATAAAGATATAGACTCTAAAGAGCTTTTAAAAATAGTTGTTACAAAAATATACAATTTTGGTTTTAGTATTGTAAATGTAGATTTAACAATTGCTGCACAAAAACCAAAAATTGCAGACTATAAACTATCTATGAGAAAAGTATTGAGTAATATCTTAAACATAGATAGCTCAAGAGTAAACATAAAAGCTACAACAACAGAAAAACTAGGATTTATTGGTCGTGGTGAAGGTGTTGGCGTAATTGCAAATGCAAATTTAAAATATTTTGATTGGATGAAGATTTGAAGATACTGATAATAGAAAATGAAGTTTACTTAGCACAAAGTATTGCTACTAAATTAAGTGAATTAGGTCACATTTGTGAAATGTGTACATCAACTAGAGATGCAATAAAAAGTAATAATTATGATGTAGTTTTACTTTCTACAAATATAAATGGTCAAGATTTCAATCCTGTCATAGAAACTTTTAAAAGTTCTATTATTATTTTAATGGTTTCTTATATCTCTAACGATACAGTTTCAAAACCTTTATCTGCTGGAGCAAAAGACTATATACTAAAACCATTTATGATTGAAGAACTAATTAGAAAAATAAACCATTATCAAGATTATGAAAAACTTAAAAGAAGAAATGAAGCTTACGACAAGTATCTTACCCATTCTTTTTCAGCTCTTACAGGTGAGCATAATTTCAACAATATAGACTTTCCATTATTTATATCTTCTTCTTATCAAAAACACGCTGACTCTTTTGCTTTTGAATATACAAAACAAAAAGAGTTATCATTACACTTCATATCTTTGAGCGATCCAAAAGCTATGAATGAAATAGATTCCATAAATAGTAATACTCTTATTTATATTATAGATTTTCAAACTCTTAAAAAAAGTGATAGAAAGAATTTTTATAAAGCAGTAGAAAATAAAAAAGTTATTATTTCAACAACAGATAAACTAGAAGATGAAGATTGTAATATTTTAGAAATTAAAAGTGATAACAATATTTTTGATCAAGCTGAAATACTACCTATTGAAGATTATGTAAAGTTTATCGTTTTAAACTATCAACATAAATTTCCAGATACTGAACTATCTAAAAAACTAGGAATTAGCCGTAAAAGTTTATGGGAAAAACGAAAAAAATATGACATCGTTAAGAAAAAATAAACAACTTTTCATAGATAAAGAAGCTGCTGCTGCTCTTACCCTTTTAAAAGAGGGTTTATTATCTCCAGCCGAAACTCTCATGAATAAAGAAGAGAGTCAAGAAGTTTTAAAAACTGGACTTATAAATGGCAAATCTTTTCCTTTTCCTTTCATCCTTGCACCATCTGGAGAAATGAATGCTCAAGTTCTAAAATCATTAAAAAGTGGTGAAGAACTAGAAATATTTTTTGATAAAAATCTTTTTGCTATTTTAACAGTAGATGAAGTTTTTTCTATTAACCCAAGTGATAGAATAAAACAAATTTATGGTACTGATGATTTAAACCATCCAGGTGTTATGGCTACAATGAACCGTCTTGGTTCTCTTGCTGTTAGTGGTAACTACACACTTCTCAGTAAAACACCAAATAAATGTAAAGAAAAAATACAAAATGCTAAGAACTTAATAGATGCAAAACATACAACATCTTTAGTTATGGCAGCAAACCCTTTACATCGCGCTCATGAAAGACTTATTCGTCAAGCATTAGAAAGTACTGATTTACTTGTAATATTTTTACTAAAACCATACACCCAATCAAATTTAGACTATGATATAAGACTAGAAGCTTTAGAGTTTTTTATAAATAACTTTTTAACAAAAAATCATGTCGTTATTGTACCACTTGAAAACTCTTATATTTTCGCTGGTTATAATGAAATAATTATTGACGCAATTGTTGCTAAAAACTATGGTTGTGACAGACTTACTATTGGTAGAAATCATGCTGGTCTTGGTATGTTTTATGATTGTAATTCTAAAAATTCTATTATTGACAAAGTAGTAGGAATAGATATAGAGATTACTGTTGCTAGTGAGTATGTATATTGTGATAAATGTACAACATTAGTCAGCAAAAACACCTGTCCTCATGGTCAACATCATCAAGTATCATACCATTCTGATTCTATATTGGAACTACTTGAACTTGGGATTTTACCACCAACGATGCTTATAAGAAAAGAAATATCTGCTTTTATACTATCTAAACTTTTTCCTAATAGATTTAAAAACTTAGGAAAACTTTACTATGATTTACTCCCTGTTGCTGGGCTTTTAGAAGAGCATACTGAAAAAGATTTTTACCTAGAGCTTATGAAGCTTTACCAAACTACTTCACTTACTTGAGGATTTAACTATGAATTGGTTTTTTATAACACTTGGATATAGCGGATTAACCCCTAAAGCACCTGGAACAATGGGGACATTAGTTTCTCTTCCTCTTGGTATGTTAGTACTTATTTACTTTGATGCTTATACACTTTTTTTAGCTACAGCACTTATTAGCCTAATAGCGATAAAAGCGATAAATAAATATGAAGAAAAATCAGGCATTCATGATGATAAACGAATTGTTATAGATGAATTAGCAGGTATGTGGTTTGCACTAAGTGTAGCCCCAGCTATCAGCATAAATATGAATGAAATTACAAACTTTGACAATGGTTTTTTAATTCAGAGCTTACTAGCATTTATACTTTTTAGATATTTTGATATTGCAAAACCATCTATTATAGGAAGAATTGATCGTGAAACTAAAGGTGGTCTTGGTGTTATGGGTGATGATATAGTTGCTGGTTTTATGGCTGGGATATCAACTGCTCTTATTTGGCAAGGTTGGTTAAATTTACAACAAATGAATCTTTTTTAATTAACTTCCATACTTATTTCTTTACATCTTTGACATAGTTTTTCATCAAAATTTGTAGAAAAAAGTATGCTACATTCACTACATACTACTAAAGAAAAGTTTATTAAATTTTCTATAGCAGGCTTAAAAAAACTCTTTATTTTATAAGATGATGATAAAGTTATGGAATCACTTTCACAAACATCATGACAAAGATTACATTTTACACAAAGAAATGGATCAAAATCTATCTTAGAGTTTCTTATATCTGATGCTAAAGCTCCACTGGGGCAAAGTCTATAACATAACTGACAAGCAGTACAAGTATCTTGATTTATTAACTTTTGTGAAGTAAAAGAGATTTCATTTGCTTCAATTACATGAAAAGGTGATGGTTCTTCTAGTCTTTTTATAGCTGTAAAAAAAAGTTTTTTTCTATTTGTAATACGCTTTTGTTTTAAAAATCGACTATCTTTTTTTTCTAGTGTATGCTCAAGCAACTTTTTTGTGGCTTTTTTTATCTCATTTTCAAAATCATTCTTTTTTTTAGATACTGCATTTAAAGTTATAGAATTAAAAAAGTCTCTTTTATCTACTTCATATTTAATATTTTCTAATTTGATAACAGCATCACTTTGCATAGCCTCAAGAATATATGATGCTTCTTCATGATTTTTTTCTATCTGCAGCTTACATTTGTAAGCAATATCGCAACTATCACAATATCCCATATCAAGAATAATCTCTTTTTTTACAATAGCTATAGAGATAATATCTTCAATATTTAATGCTGCAATACATGGGACATTTTTTCTACATGAGATAAGATTATCTTTATCAGATATATATTTAAAAAAGAAATCTGTTAGAGAAAATTCATCTAAAGATAAGGCTTCTGTCGGACATATTGCATCACAAGCCCCACAAGTGACACAAGCCAAAAAGTCTATACTTGGTAGTGGTTTTGAGGCTACTACTATTGCTTCTGTTGGGCAAATTTGTTCGCATTTATTACATTGGCTATCAGATGAAAGTGAATGAACACAGCGACTTGCATATAGTTTTAACATATATCTAATTTAAATCTTTAACTTCTAGATTATTCTCATGATATAAAGATAGGGATGGAAAAGCAAATTCAAGATTATTTCTTTCTAATATTTCCATCATTTTAAACATTACATCTTGTTTAACCTCAAGCCACTCTGACCATTGAACAGTTTTAGAAAAACAATAAATTAAAATATTTATACTTGAATCACCAAAACTATCTAGATATACAAGTAATGTTTTTTTAACACCCTCAGAGTCATCTTTAGAACGTACTAACCTTGTTCTATGTTCACTATTGTGTAAAAACTCTGTATTTACCGTAGCTATACCTTCATGTTGATCTAACATAGTATATATTTCATCTATGGCATTTTTTATATCTCGAGAAGATGAATCATACTTTATACCTAGACTCATCTTGATTCTTCTTCCAAGTGAGCGTCTGCTATAATTTTTAACATCTTTTGTAGATACTGTTCCGTTTGGTATGGATATCATAGCATTATCAAAAGTTCTAATTGTAGTTACTCTTAAACCAATTTCTACTACAGTCCCCTCTACTCCATCAATCTTAATCCAATCACCTTGAGAGAATACATCAGAAAATAAAATACTTAATGTTCCAAAAAAGTTTGCTAAAGAATCTTTAGCTGCTAAAGCAATTGCAAAACCACCAATACCAAGACCAGATAAAACAGCAGTTAAATCAACCCCAACTAAAAATAAAATAATTAGTAAACCAATTATCCAAATAGTTACATTTAGTATTTTTATACCAACATTTATAATTTCAAACTTTACAGAGTTTCCATCTACGCTGATTTTATTTATCTTTATTTTTGCTACTGCATTAGCAACTCTATAAATAATAAAAGTAAAAATAAATCCATAAAGAACATTGAAAAAGATACTTACACTATTTATAGATAAAAAATCATTATAAACATAAATGACTATTTCTATATTTATAAGTATTATTGCAATTTCTACAAGTTTTCTTATACTATTTAAAATATCTTTTGAATATTTTTTTAGAAATTTAATTTTAACTATATATTTTTCAAGAATTTTGTAAAAGATTATACGAATAAAGTATATAACTAAAATTATAAAAACAATTAAAATAAGTTTTATAACATTAAAACCAAGTTCTGATAGAAAAATATTTATAGATTTTACTAATGGAATTTTATTTATATATAGAATCGGTTCTATTAGCTTATATTGGGAGTATTTGTTTAAAGTATAAATCTTTTTATCAAAAATAGATAAATATTTAATTAAATCATTATTTACTTCTATTAGATTTTCAAATATTATTATACTTTGTTGAGCTTGTTTGATAACTTTTGAGTTATCTATGATTTTTAATATATCAAAATAATTTTGATTATTTAGTTTTGAAACTTCAAGCTTATTTTGATCAAAAATTTTATTCATTTTTATTTTAAGATTATTATAATTATGCTTATTCAAAGAGCCTAAGATATTTTTTATCATAAAATATTGCATATCAAGAAGCTTATAAGTTTTTATCTTAACTTCATCTCTTGTGACTGCATATTTATTTTTACGTTTTTTATTTAGATTTATTATCTTTTCTAAAGCATATATTTGTGATTCATGAGAGTATTTTTCATTTAAGTATTTACTCTTTTTTACCATCAATTCTTCAAATAAATTTGAATAAAATTCTTTTTGTTTAGTTGTAATTTTCATAATACTTTCTTGAGTAGCATTATCATCATTAATCAACTGAACAAATTTTATTTGTTTGTTTATACTATCTCCCAACTCACTTTGAAGAGTTGCGAAAAGTGGCATAAAAAAAAGAAATAATAAGTAAAAAACTTTCATATAAATCCTATAGACTTAGTACTTTGACTAAATACCCTCAGCTATCATAGCATCAGCAACTTTTTTAAATCCTGCAATATTTGCACCATCTACATAGTTACCCTCAACTCCATAATCTTTAGCAGTTAAAGCTACACGCTTACAAATCATCTGCATTGTTTCTTTTAGTTTTTCATCAACTTTTTCAAAACTCCATTTACTCATAGAAGCATTTTGACTCATTTCAAACTCACTAACAGCAACACCACCAGCATTTGCTGCTTTTGCTGGAGCAAAACAAATTTTATGACTTAAAAAATCATTTATTGCTTTTGGAGTAGATGGCATATTTGCACCCTCTGTAATACTTACAACACCATTTACAATAAGATTTTGTGCATCAAAACCATTAAGCTCATTTTGAGTAGCACAAGGAAATGCTGCATAACAAGGTATATCCCAAACTGCATGACCATCCTCTGGATACTCTGATACTGGAATATATTTAGCTTGAGTATGGACTTTTATATACTCTTCCAATGATGCTCTTTTTTCTAATTTTATCTCTTTTAAAAGTGCCAAATCAACTCCACGAGAATCATAAATAGTACCTTTTGAATCAGTACAAGTTACAGGGATAGCTCCAATTTGTTGAAGTTTTTCTATTGCATGAAGGGCTACATTTCCAGCACCAGATACTGTACATATTTTCCCTTCTAAACTCTCTTTACCCTCCATTTCTAACATTGTTTGTGTAAAATATATTGCACCATAACCAGTAGCCTCAGGTCTCATGAGAGAGCCACCAAAGAAAAATGGTTTACCAGTTAGTACACCCTCAAATGAAGATGTAATTTTTTTATATTCCCCAAAAAGATAACCTATTTCACGACCACCAACACCAATATCTCCAGCAGGAACATCTATGCGTGGTCCTATATATTTATGAAGTTCAGTCATAAATGCTGAACAAAATTTCATAACTTCAAAATCACTTTTACCTTTAGGATCAAAATTACTCCCACCTTTTCCACCACCAATAGGTAGACCAGTAAGTGCATTTTTAAGAATTTGCTCAAATCCTAAAAATTTTAAAATACCCTCATTTACAGTTGGGTGAAAACGCAAACCACCTTTGTATGGTCCAAGTGCATTATTAAACTGAACACGATAACCAGTATTTACTTGTATTTCATTATTATCATTAAGCCATGTAATTTTAAATTTTATAATTCTATCTGGCACTACTAATCTCTCTAAAATAGCATATCTTTTATATTTACTATCTGATTCTAACAATGGCGCTATAGAGTATATTACCTCTTTCATTGCTTGGTAAAAAACCTTATCTCTTGCACAATCACTTGACTCAAATCTTTTAATATCTTCTGCTATACTCAACTTCAAACCTTTTGTTATTAATTATTATCGTATTGTACTATGAATTGATTTAAAATAATAAACCTTATAGATGATTATGCTAAAATTTCAAAAAAAAGGATATAAAATCTTATATATTATAATTCATACAATACATATTTTTTCAGTCTTTATATATGGTGGTTTCTTATTTGTTGATGTTTTATTTCTATCAAAAATGAAACAAACTCTTTTAGATGAAGAACATACAAAAGCTCGTGAAGCTATCATGATGCATGTTAGAAAAGTTGTTCCTTATGCTCTAATGGTAGCTGTTGCTTCTGGTCTTTTTATGATTTCACAAGTATTTGGTGAGATTTCAGAAGATGGAATGAGTAGTTTTCAAGTACTTCTTAGCATAAAAGCATTTTTCGCTTCATGGCTTGGTATTCGTGGAATTAATCAAAAACTATTTAAAATAAA
>Ga0256826_1000685_pt1 | contig 20767 bp, 23 predicted proteins | sample CV79metaG_FD_185975 | JGI IMG/M metagenome (GOLD analysis project Ga0256826, IMG submission 185975) | Hydrothermal vent microbial communities from East Pacific Rise, Pacific Ocean - CV79 | ecosystem: Environmental > Aquatic > Marine > Hydrothermal vents | place: Pacific Ocean: East Pacific Rise...
GACGCTCTAGCCAACTGAGCTACGCCCGCGTCATCATTGATGGTGGTGAGACCAGGAGTCGAACCTGGGAACCCATAGGGAGCAGATTTACAGTCTGCCGTCGTTGGCCACTTGACTATCTCACCATTTGTATGTTTTGGTCTAACACTGTTTCTAATATACAAAGTAACGATGGTGCCGACACGAGGATTTGAACCCCGGGCCTGCTGATTACAAATCAGCTGCTCTAGCCAACTGAGCTATGTCGGCATCGACTTTGTGGGCAGAATTATAGGCACTTTTGTTTTTAATGTCAAGGGTTTTTATAAAAGAATTTAAAATTTTGCACTTTTTTCTATTATTGAACATTTTGTGTACAATTTCAAAAAAGAGTTTTTCATGTTATATACCCTATTTTCCCCTTCTGAAGGTAAGCACACTGGCGGAAGTATTGATAAAAGTAGTTCTATTTTCTTAGAGCATACCCCAAGAAGAGAGATCTTACAGCAGTATCAGTCCATCATAGATTCTCAAGATACCGAAATGATCAAGGCACTTTTTGGACTTAAAAAAGCATCTGATCTAGTACCCTATCTCTCAAACTACATCTCTTCTGAAAAGCTTCCTGCAATAGAGCGTTATGATGGTGTTGCCTATGACTATCTTGACTATCCCTCTTTAACGCATGAGGCTCAAGCGTATTTAAAAGAGCAGACCATCATCTTCTCTAACCTATATGGACCCCTTAAAGGGGGTGATAAAATCACTAACTATAAAGTTAAACAAGGAAATGATATTGGTAATGTCACTCCGGATAAATTTTACAACAAAAGGTTCTCTTATCAACTTGATCTCTTCTTTCATGATCATGAGATCTTAGATCTACGTGCAGGTTATTATGATAAATTTTATAAACCAAACAAAGCATTTACCACACTCAAGTTTTTAAAAGGAGGCAAAACAGTCAGTCATTGGGCGAAAGCTTATCGTGGCATTGTACTGAGAGCCTTAGCGCAACACCAGGTCAATAGTATTGATGCCTTTATGAAGCTTGAACTAGAGCATCTTCAAGTCAAAGAGATTCGTGAGATCAAAAACAAAAGAGAGATCATCTACGATATTATCGATTAACTGACGCTACCCCTTATGGGGTTTCTCATCTTCTCTCCAAGAGATCGAGACCAACTTGGCAATAACAATAGCCAAGTAAAGTTGACCAAAGACAGACTCTAAGACAGAGAGCATCCTTGCTTGAGCACTTTCAGGAACAATATCTCCAAACCCTAAAGTCGTTAATGTAGTGTAACTATAGTAAGTAAAGAGTTCGACCTCATTAGCAATACCCTCATAACTAGGCAGATGAAATGCCCCATTATCAAAATGGTATAACAAGATGTAAACATACGCCCAGATCAATCCGGCTACCAAGTAGATGTTCATTGCACCAAAGATGGTGTTAGTATCCACTTTTTTAGCATGCATGATATGGATAATGATCAAATATTGTAAATACAAGAAGAAGATCACCATCGTACCGTATGAAGCCACAAAGGTAAAATCATTTTGATAAATACTATCAAACCATGTTGCAAGTAACGTGGGGATAACAAAAGCCATATCAACAAGATAAAGTACACGGGTGTGTCTGGCACTAAAGACAAGATAAAACATCACAAAAGTATATTGTCCCACTAAAGCAAAACGTAAAATAGGCATAGCATTGACAAAAGGAAGCAGCAATAAAACGCCAACTAAAGAGAAAAACAGAATATAATTATCGTACTTACGACTCAATATCAATTTCACATCACACCTTTATCTTGAAATACTCAGACCAATACCAACTTGATTGACATAATGGTCATAATCGATCAAACTCTGACCATAACCACTAAAGCCTTGTATATAGAAGAAGACATCTTTACTCACATAAGTAGGATAACTCAGCTCTAACTCCACAGAACCTTTGTGTGTGCTAAAGTTTTGTCTGACCATACCTCTTGCCAAAAACTTTTTATAGATATAACCGATCTCTAAAGAACCATGTCCGTAGAAATCAACAATATCTGGATTATCATCTGTTGCACTATCTTCAGGCAGGCGGTACCATGCTGTTAACTCTGTAAAAAAGTTTTCCCACTGAAAATAACCTCGTAGATAAAAACGGTTCCATGAACGTGAACGGGGACGATTTGTTATATTTGTATCAACATTATCTGGTTGGCCATTAGAAGCATGTTTATATCCTAAAGTCAAAGCCTTCATATGCATGAAATCTAGCTTATGATAAAAAGGAACGGTCACAAAAAGTTCTGGTTTATAGTTGGTATCTCTAAAAGGTGAAGACTCTACAAAAAGCTGCCAGTAGGAGGTTTGAGTATAGGCACCTGACCACATCTGAGTAAATCCAAACCACTCTGTCATATAGTCAGCACGAAGTGAGATCTGAAATTTTGTCTCAGCATGAGAATAAAGAGGATCACTTCCATTGTAGCCATCAAGCGTAGGGTCTCCACGAGGAATATTTTTAGTATAAGAGGCAACCAAATAGTTCGGATAGTAAGCACGAAGAGCGAATGAACCACTGGTTAACTGGATCAGAGTATCTGTAGATTCACTATCTGAAACTGGATCTAAGTTTCTATAGATAGTTTCAATAACTTTGGCTTTGTTTTGCGAATCCAAAGAGTCTAAACGTGCTGCTTTTTTATACCAATACAGCGCTGCTACAGTATCAACATCAACACCTAATCCTTTTTCATACATCCACCCTAATTTATAGGCTGACTCAGCATTTTTATAATGTTCTGCACAGTATTGATACTCTACTTTTGCCTTTTCATACTCTTCATTCTCAAAGTAGGTATCCGCAAGATCAAGTTGATTGGTTGCAAAAAGGGTTAAAGCGATAAGGAGCAGAAAAAAAGTTTTTAACATAAGTTAGATCACTTTAATATAGTTTATTGATGTATAATTCTCATTATAATACAAAACCCTAAAAATAGAGATATTTATGAACACAATTGAACATATTGAACAGATGCTAAAAGAGAAACTTGCAGTCGCCCTTTACTTTAGTGCTCCAACTTGTAATGTTTGTCATGCACTTAAACCTAAGCTTTTAAATGCTTTTGAGGAGAACTTCTCAGAACTTGAAGTGATTAGTATTGATATCAGTACGGATGCTGAAGTAGCTTCACACTTTGGAGTTTTTGCTATTCCAACCCTACTTGTCTATCTTGACTCCAAAGAGTTTTTACGTAAAAGTCGCCATATGAGTGTAGCAGAAGTGGTTAGTGAGATCAAACGCCCTTACGACATCATGACCTCTTAAGAATTTTTAGTTTTGCATAAAGGCTAGAAGTGCTGCAGTTACTGCAACATTAAGTGACTCAACCCCTCTTGCCATAGGAATGCTCAAAGATGCATTACAAAGTCGAGACACCGCGGGTGTTACCCCCTCACTCTCATTACCCAATACAAATACAACTCTTTTTCCTGTTGTCACACCATAAATATCGGCTTTAGCGTGTGAAGAGAGTGCATAGATCTCACTATTTTGTGAAAGTTTTTGCAGTGGTGCTTCCAAAGTCTTACAGTGAAAGATGGGTATCTTAAAGAGCGTTCCAGCACTTGCCTTGATCACCAATGGCGAGATCTTAGCACTAGAGTTGGTAGGAAGTAAGAGACCATCTATATTTCCAGCTGCTGCACTTCTAATGATCATACCTAGGTTTTGTGGGTTTTGAATGCCATCAAGAGCTAAGAGACGAAAATCACTGCCCAAATGCTCTTCAATGCTCTCTGCTTTCAAGTAGTTGGGTGCCACAATATCAATAGCAACACCCTGATCTTGTTTTGCATTTTTAGAGATGCGTGAGAGTTGCTCTTTCGTATGGACTTTGATCTCTATACCACGCTCTGTAGCCAACTGTTTGATTTGGGTGATGGCACCCTCTTCTCTGTTTGATTGGGCAAGGTGAAGTTTATGTACACTCACGCTCTCATCTTCTAATATCTCTACAACAACATTGCGACCATAAAGTGTGATGATACTGTCAAAAAAAGCTTTTTTATCTAAATATTCTTGGGAATCTTTCATAAGCACATTATATCCACATTTTATTGCTCTAAAGTTGTAACTATATTAAGAGCACATCTAAGTTAAGGGATTCACAATGATGCATGTAAAGATTGAAAATGGTCACGTTTATTATAATGGTCAAGAGAGCCATATTGATGCAATCTCTTTAAGTCAAAAAGTTAAAGAGGTCTTAGAATATATGTTAAATAACAATATTTTTTTAACTCTTGAAAAACGCGAAAGACTTTTTTCTGTCTCAACACTTCGTCCTGATCTTAAGACCCGTCTCTATAATGCTTTGATGGCTGAAAAACTTATTCGTCATAGAGGTCTTTAGTAACTAAAAGTCTAAACTAAAACCAAGACTTAGATTGAGTCCACGTAGACCATAACCATATGAAGCACTTGGTTCTACAAAATATCTATAGATATAAGCACTCTTTTGCGGTGTATTCCAGTAAAAGCTCATTCCAGCCGTAGCGTATCCACTGATCTTCGCCACCGTAGCAAGATCACCCCAGATGTAATTTCCTTTGACAAAAGGCTCAATCGTAAAGCTCTTATCTTCATATTGATAGAGTGGATCTGACTCAAACCCCATAATGATTGAAGCCACAGAAGTCTGTGAACTTAACGAGGCAATATCTTTGACAATATCACCTAAGATCTCTGAGACTTTAAAGGTTGAAAGGGTCTTGTAAAGTTTGTAGTTTGCTCTTGTATAGATCTTATACCCATAAACAACACGATGGTAAGAATACTCCGCAAAAAGTTTGTAAGAGAAGTTATCATTAAAGTCATTTGAAAAAAGGTTACTGACATCACTACCATCAATACCATCACGCTCACGAATACTTATACCAACACGAGAGTAGAGCAGTTCTCCTCCAAATAGAAGGTCAGAATGTTTGGTATAACGATAGCGAATCCCGCCACCAATACCACCTACGTAGGTCTGCAGACGATTGTCTAGATTTAAAAATGTACTGTTATTGTCTGCTGTAGGATTTGCATTAAAAACAACATCATCACTTCGTACATCACTGTACGCAAAGTCAAAGACCATAAAAAGATTGCTCTTCTCACTCAAAGGCTTAAAGTGATGGGTTAAGGGTAAGTTGTACATCCGCATCTTAGTATCGATGTTAGTAAACTCATAGACTCCAGAACTCAAACCATCTTGAGAGGTAAAAACAATAGCCGCATTGACCGTTGCCAAGTAGACATCTTGAGCCAACTGCTCATCAAGCGTTGCTGCTTTTAATGAAGTAAAAAGTAAAAATAGTGTGATCCATATGCGCATGCTACATTATACACACAATCACTCTAAGTTTTCGACTTAAGATTCTCTAGAGAGTTGCCATTTTAAAACAGCATACCCCATAACTCCAGAGAGAAGAGACCCAAGCAAGATACCAATACGTTCATCTGTCATATTGATACAGAGATCACCACTACACTCAAAGGCTAAAGAACCGATGAAGAGACTCATCGTAAATCCAATACCCCCTAAGATCGCAACACCCCATAGATGCACATAATTAAGACCTTTAGGTAGTGTTCCTAACTTCAAAACAATGGCTAAAAGACTAAACCCAAAGATACCCAGTTGCTTTCCAGCAAAAAGTCCCAGTGCGATACCTATTGTAATATTATCAACAAAGTCTTTTGTACTGACTCCACTAAAGTTTATACCTGTATTGACAAAAGCAAACAGAGGTAAGATAACATAGTTGACAGGACTATGCAGTGAAGATTCAAGTTCATGAAAACTCTCTCTATTGTTCTTAAGTGGGATCAATAACCCTACAATAACACCTGCTATCGTTGCATGTACTCCTGACTTCAAAACAGCTGCCCAGATGATGATACCTAGTAAGATATAGACTGTATTGTTCGTCACACCTCGCCAGTTCATGATCATCAAGACCATGATAAAAAAACCTGAGATCGCTAAGGCTGTTGTAGAGAGACCATGACCAAAAAAGAGTGCGATTACAATGATCGCACCCAAGTCATCAATGATCGCCAATGCCAATAAAAAGATCTTTAACTCAGAGGGAACACGCTTACCTAAGAGAGAGAGTATGCCCAAAGCAAAAGCAATATCTGTTGCCATTGGGATTGCCCAACCTTGCATACCTACTGGGTCACCCCAGTTAAAGAGCATATAAACAGCAGCCGGAACAATCATACCACCTACAGCTGCAAAAGCGGGAAGCGCGATCTTAGAGATGTGGTTGAGACTTCCCTCTAACACCTCACGCTTGATCTCCATACCTACCATAAAGAAGAAGATGGCCATCAGACCATCATTGACCCATAACAACAGAGGTTTTGCGATTGTAAATTCATGAATACTGATGACAACAGGAATAGCTAAAAAGTTTTTATAAGCATCAGCAAAAAGGGTATTGGAGAGGATAAGTGCCAATATTGTTGCAAGAATCAACAACACACCGACAGCAGATTCACCTTTGAAAAAATTCAGAAGTGATTGTTTAAGTACCACCATAAATCAGATCCTATAGTTTGATACTGAAATGATACTCTATAATAGGATAACAAACGAACCCATGGACCTTAAGGTCACAGTAGGTATCGCCCTTTAAATTTTAGAGATGATGGCATCAGCACTAAAGCCAAACTTCTCAAAAAGTAGGTTGGCTGGAGCTGAAGCACCAAAACTATTCATCGCAATAACTTCATCTGCAAGTCTGTACCACTCCATACCACGTGCTGCTTCAATAGCAACTTTTTTGGTACCAGGCTTGATAACAGAGTCCATGTATGCTCTGTCTTGTTCAATGAACAGATCAAAACATGGCACAGAGACAACATTGGCTTTAACACCTTTTTGTGCAAGTTTGGCTTGAACATCGAGTGCTAAAGCCACTTCAGAACCTGACGCCATTAAAGTGTAAGTTGCATCTGCTTCTTCAGCAAGCAGGTATCCACCTTGACGTGCTGAACCCACTTTACCTTCGGGAAGGATTGGCAAGGTCTGGCGAGAACAGACAAAAGCAGAAGGAGATGATGTCATCTCTAAAGCCTGTTGCCACGCTGCAACATTTTCTGCACCATCTGCTGGACGCCAAACATAGAAGTTTGGAAGCGCACGAAACTGTGAAAGTTGTTCAATAGGTTGGTGTGTTGGACCATCTTCACCAACACCAATACTATCATGTGTCCAAACATAAAAGTTTTGGATACCGTTAAGTGCTGCAATACGTGCCGCAGGCTTCAAGTAGTCAGAGAAGACAAAGAATGTCGCTGAAAACGGTAAGAGTGGCCCATAAAGTGCCATAGCATTACTAATAGAGGCCATAGCATGTTCACGAATACCAAAGTAGATATTTTTACCCTTAGGAAAGATACCCATGTTTTTAAGCTCCGTCTTGTTCGAAGGGCTAAGGTCAGCAGAACCACCCAAGAAACCAGGAATCGCTTTGGCAATGGCATTAAGAACCTTACCATTGGTACCACGTGTTGCATCAGCTTTCTCGAAAGTTGGCCACTGTATACGTGAGAAGTCAGGGTTTAAAAGACCTTCTAAGGCTTCGTTTTGCTCCATTAATGGAAGGGTCTTTAATGAGTGATTCCAAGCACGCTCTGCCAAGTCACCCTCTTCAATAGCACATCTAAAACGTAACATAACATCTTCATCAACAAAGAACTTCTTCTCAGGATCAAATCCCGCTGCAGTTTTTGCTGCGGCAATAATATCTTCTCCTAGTGGAGCACCATGAGAGTGATGTGAACCTTCAAGCTCACCAGCACCCTTAGCAATAACTGTGTTGGCAATGATCATCACTGGTTTAGTTGCTTTTTTGGCTGTTGTAAGTGCCGCATCGATCTCATCAAAGTTGTGACCATCAATCTCTAACACTTCCCACGCTTGTGCCTCAAAACGGGCACGAATATCTTCAGAGATACTCAAGTCAGTTGAACCTTCAATCGTAATACGGTTAGAGTCATAAATACAGACTAAGTTATCCAGACCCATATGACCTGCAATAGAAGCAGCCTCATAAGAGATACCCTCTTCTAAGTCACCATCACCACAAAGGACATAAACATTATGATCAATCACAGCTGCAGTGTCAGAGTTAAGCTGAGCAGCTACATGCTTACTTGCCATTGAAAAACCAACAGCATTGGCCACACCTTGACCCAGTGGTCCTGTTGTGATCTCAATACCTGCTGTATGACCATTTTCAGGGTGACCTGGTGTCATAGAGTCTAGTTGACGGAAATTTTTAAGATCTTCAAGCTCAAGACCATATCCCCAAAGGTAGTAAAGTGAGTAGATGAGACCTGTTCCATGTCCACCTGAGAAGACAAGACGATCACGGTTTAACCATTGCGGGTTTTTAGGATTGTGTGAAAGATGCTCACTCAATACCACTGCAATATCTGCAAGACCCATTGGTGCACCGGGGTGACCTGAGTTTGCTGCTTGAACCATATCGGCTGCTAAAAAACGAATGCTATCTGCCATCTTTTGGCGCATTACATTACTCATATATATCCTTTAATTACGTATAGAAAATATTTAAAAGCTGCGTACAACTTTTAAATATTTTCTACTTTAGTTTTTATGACGCTTGGTATAGCGTAGTACTATGGGTGAGAGTGATTCTTGGAGGGCTACGTCAAAACTTGAGAGTTGTGTTTCAATCTCTGATGCTAAAGCATCTGCTTCTTCAACTGCTTTTTCAAGTCCCATTAAAGTGACAAAGCTGTTCTTGTCTTCATCATTATTGGTGGTCTTTCCTGCCTCTTCATCACTTTGCGTGACATCTAAGATATCATCTTGGATCTGAAACAACAGTCCCAGTTTGATCCCAAACTCATAGATCGGTTTTTGAAGTGCTTTTTGATCTGTGATGATCGCACCCATCTCTAAAGCTGCCGCAATTAACTTGGCTGTTTTATTGATATGTAGTATCTTGACTTGTTCAACACTTAATGGCGTATTTTCAAAATGACAATCTATAGCTTGACCAAGAACCATACCCCCTGCTCCACCATTTTGTGCTAAAGAGCGAATCAATCGTACACGTATTGCATCTGAAAATGGTGCATTAGAAAGTACTTCAAATGCGTAAGTATTGAGTGCATCTCCCACTAAGACCGCTGTCACCTCATCATAACGTTTATGTAAAGTAAGGTGTCCACGACGCAAGTCAGCATCATCCATAGCAGGAAGATCATCATGAATCAATGAGTAGGTATGTAGAAGTTCGATGGCGTAAGCGGCATGAAAAGCCCCATCTATAAGAAGTCTGTTGTAGGCCTCAACCACACAAATCATCAAAGCGGGACGAAAGCGTTTTCCTCCTGCATCCAACATCAAAGAGAGTGCCTCTTCATAATGGGGATGAAAGCTTTGTGCTTGCGGTCTGTGCTCAGCGATAAATGCTTCAAAAGCCTGCATGACTATCCTACTTTTTAGTTGTGAAATTTTACCATAAAAGTGAATTTTTTAAAAATTTTAAAGTGAAGTGAGGTGGATTACTTTTAAAGATAAAGGACCCTCTAAACAAATAAGATGTGCTTAGAGGATTCAACCGTTTTTAGTAGTGAAAATTTATACCCAGTTCAACCATGATCGAATGGTCACTAAGCTCTACATTGGTAGTATTGGGAATGTCTAAGTTGTAATTTCCCCACATACGATATTTATAATACGCACCCAGTTGTAGTTCTAAAGTGTCTGATGATTTAAAGTAACTACCACCGCCAAAATTAAAGCCCACTGCTCCAGGCCAATCTTGTACATAACCACTCGTTTTCATAAAACTATAATCAAGCCCCCCTTTGATATAAGGGTTCATAGATGATCTTTTATTGAAAGTACCAATAATATCAAGACCAACACTATAAAGTAATTTAAGACCTGTTGAACTCCCACCATCTGGTGTAGCGTAGACATCTGTATCAAAACGTTCTACTCCAATCACAAAGTTAGTACGAAGTTCTTCTCCATTATCAATACCCATATTGATCTTAAGTCCATAAAGTATCGGGTCAATATCTGTGGAAGTACCACCCCCTGCTTGTTTATAAACATCTTGAGAAAGTTTGTTGTATCCACCCACACCAACAATCCCAAAATATGAGCTACTTGAAGCTTGTAGTGAAAGTAGTGATGCCAATAGCATAAATGGTATGTAGTTTAGTTTCATCATAGTGTCCTGAAAAATATCGATTTTAGTGTGTATTAAGGCTCTTAAAGGGCTATTATAACGGCTTAATGCTTGAAAAAAAAGTGTTGGAAGATCTGGCGGTTGCCAGATGGGATGGAGATTTAGATTTCGTCTAATATATGATCTATATTGTTATCATCATTGAGTAAAACCACTGTTGGCTTATAGCTCTCAAGATCTTTTTCATCATATGTAGCATAGGCTACAATAATCACTTTGTCACCTTTATGAACTTTACGTGCAGCAGCACCGTTCAAACAGATATCACGCTTACCGCGCTCTCCTAAGATGATGTATGTTGAGAAACGTTCACCATTATTGATGTTTAAGATCTCTACTTTTTGACCTACGCGCATCTTTGAAGCTTCTAAAAGTTCTTCATCAATAGTGATTGAACCTACATAGTTAAGATTGGCATCTGTAACTGTTGCCCGGTGAATTTTACTATATAACATCTCGATTGTCATAGTATGCTTTCCTTATCTGCCCATCTGCTTCATCATGTCAGCAGGTGTGATTGGTGCATCCCAAAGTTCATCATCTATAACATACTCAGAAACAACATTACCACCAATGATATGCTCATCAATAATACGATCAATCTTCTCTTTGTTAAGACCTACATACATCGTATGACCTGGTTCTACTAGCATAACAGGGCCCGCGTTACAGCGGTTAAGACATGCTGAACGAATAGGCTGTACTGTACCAATGATACCTTTTTGCATCAAGGCTTGTGCTAAATGCTGAAATAGGTCTTGTGTATCTGGACGCACACAAGATGGTTTTGGCATCCCAGGAGGTGCAGATTGCTCACACTTAAAGATGTAAAAGGCTGGTTGAGGAATACCCATATTTTTCTCCATTGGACTCTGACTATTTTTAAAGAGAGTCCTATAAAATTTCGCCGTATTATATCTAAACTCTTATCAGTATTGTTTATCTACTATAGTAATTGTAAAATTTAAGGTTATAGTTTTGGTCTTCTCTAAGATGAAATAGCCTAAAATGGCACTCAATCACTGGAAAATTCTAGTCAAAAAACTTAAATAACTTGGTCCTTAATGAGAATACTATTAGCAATCTTAACCTTTACACTCTACCTTCATGCTGATCCGTCAGTCTATATGGGAATCTCTATTGAAGACTCCTCAGAGCTTTTTAGCTTTAATGATCAAACAAAAACAGCTTCAACACCGCAATATAAGATCAAAGCAGGTTATGGTGAGATCGATAACTTTTCTGTTGAAGCCTCTTTCTCCTATATGGACTATAGCACCAATATCTTCTCTGAAGATGATAGTGCAGCATTAATGCTTGATATCACACTCTATAAAGGGTGGGATTTTGGATATGACCTCTATCCTTACGTTGGTATTGGTATCGGTATGGGAAATATGCCTGTTGAACGTACACTTGAAAGTGCACTTACTTTTTCAAGCTTTAACTTTGGTGGTGGTATCCGTTATGTTATCAGTCGTACTTATGACTTTGACATAGGTGTTAACTACAAACTTCGTTCTTGGCAATCAATCTCTTCTGTTGCAGATCAAGTCGAAGTCACATCTCATCTACTCAACCCCTATATCGGGTTTAATTACCACTTTTAAAGGCAGACCATGAATACTTTATTACGCACAACACTCTCTGTCTTTTTTGTACTTTTTTTCTTAACAGGCTGTGATGATACTACCAATGGGGCACCCCTTGTTCCTGAAGTTCTCTCTATAGAGATCGACACACCATCAAAAACAGTGATCCGTTCTTTAGATGATACGATACAACTAACGGCTACAGTCAGATACAGTGACAACACCAATACTACGGTCACTTATGAGCTAGATTGGGATTCTAATGACTCTTCAATCTTAGTACATAATGGTTTGGTCACCGCAAACGAGAACAACGGCACAGCTACGATCACAGCTACCTATAGAGGAGATAAACTGACCACCATCAATGAAGTCAATATCACCATTGATCCTCTTTTAAGTGTTAGCATTAGCTCTAATGATCTTAACATTGAAAACAATATGACGGAGATCAACAGCACAGGAACCTACCAACTCATTGCTTATGGTAACTTTAGTACTGATAACAACGTTACACTCAGCAGCTCTAACGATATGAATTGGAGTAGCTCTAACACGACTGTCATCACAGTAGGATCTACAGATGGTCTACTGAGTGTCTTAGCACAAGATAGCAATTTTAGTGATATTATTGACATCAACCTCTCAATTTTTAATGAGATTAATACGACATTGAGTATCGACACTAACCTTACGATATAACCCATTGATAGTGTTTATACACTATCAAAACACGCATCTTCTCCATAAGCTTTTTTATTAACATCAAGCTAATCACTTTTTAGCTAAAATCTTGGCTTAATTTATACTATATATAGGACTACCTTTATGGATGCAGCAAAACTGATCTGGATGAATGGTAAATTCATCCCTTGGAACGAGGCACAGACCCACGTACTTTCACACACACTTCACTATGGAAATGGTGTTATTGAAGGAACAAAAGCCTACAAAACAGACAAAGGTTACGCAATCTTTCGTCTTAATGACCATACTAAACGTCTTTTAGAGTCTGCAAAGATGACGCTCATTGACATTCCTTATACTGTTGAAGAGCTTAACCAAGCACAGATCGACCTTGTCAAGAAAAATGAGTTTGAAGGAGACAATATCTACCTTCGTCCTTTTGCTTTTCTGGGTTATGGCGTTATGGGTGTTTACCACAAAGATGCTCCTGTAGAGACTGTACTTGCAGCATGGGAATGGGGCGCATACCTCGGTGAAGAGGGTCTAAGAAGGGGAATCCGTCTTAAGATCTCTTCAATCAACCGTCCCTCAAATACATCAAACATGGGTAAGGCAAAAGCAACTGCTAACTACCTTAACTCACAAATGGCAAAATACGAAGCTATAGAGTGTGGTTACGATGAAGGTCTACTTCTTGATGATCAAGGATATGTTGCAGAAGCAACAGGTGCTGCATTTTTTATGATCCGTGATGGCGTTTTGATCACACCACCAAGTGACAATGCACTTGAGTCAATCACACAAAAGATGGTCATCGAACTTGCAACAGACATGGGCATTCCTGTCGTACGTCGTCGTATCACACGTGAAGAGCTTTACATCGCTGATGAAGCATTCTTAACAGGTACTGCTGCAGAGGTCACACCTGTTCGTGAGATCGATGGTCGTCTTGTAGGTGCAGGTTCACGTGGACCACTCACTGAGAAGATTCAATCAACCTATTTTGATATGGTCTTTGGCCGTATTGAAAAATATGATCACTACTTGACATACGTATAACATGAAAAAAACTACTGAAGAAAACGGAGTCTTAATGGCATCAGATATGAACGATTACTTTAACAAAAAAAAGGGTGGCTCTAACGGCAACTCTAACAATAACAATGGCTTCAAAGTGCCACAACCTCCAAAGTTTGACTTTAACTTTGGTGGAGGCAAAGCAGGCATGATCTACTTTATTGGAGGAATCCTTCTTCTGTTGATCCTTGCAAAGCCTTTTACCGTCATCACAGAGGGTGAACGTGGTATTTTGGCGACTAATGGTAAGTATGAATCACAAGCCCTACTTCCAGGTCTTCACTTCATTGTTCCTGTCATTCAAAAAGTCTACATCGTCGATACCAAAGTACGTATCATCAACTATGCGAGTCGTATTGAGCGTAATGCAGGTAGTGGTGAAGGTATTGAGGTCAAGCCAGCAATCACTGTTCTTGACAAGCGTGGTCTTCCTGTTAGCATCGAGATTACAGTACAGTACCGTCTTAACGCAGAGTTTGCAGCACAGACGATCTCTAACTGGGGCTTTAGCTGGGAAGAGAAGATCATTAACCCTGTAGTGCGTGACGTTGTACGTAACGTTGTTGGTAACTACGAAGCAGAAGCACTTCCTACGGAGCGTAATGCTATTGCTACTGCTATTGAACAAGGTATGATTGCAAGTATTGCATCACTTCAGAACACACCAGCTGAGCTTCAGTCTGTTCAGCTTCGTGAGATCGTACTTCCTCAAAAGGTTAAAGATCAAATCGAGCGTGTGCAACTGGCAAAGCAACAAGTACAACAAGCAGAACAAGAGGTTCAAAGAGCGAAGCAAGAGGCACTTAAACGTGCTGCTGAAGCACAAGGACAAGCAAATGCTGTTGAGATCGCTGCTGCAGGTAAGGCACAAGCTATTGCCATTGAAGCTGATGCACAAGCTAAAGCCAACCGTCTGATCTCTCAGTCGCTAACATCTAAGCTACTGGATCTTGAGCAGATCAAAGTACAAGGTAAGTTTAACGAAGCACTTCGTGTTAACAAAGATGCTAAGATTTTCTTAACACCTGGTGGATCAACACCTAATATCTGGGTAGACACTAAAAATACACGTAAGCAGACATCTGCACGTTAGATCTTCACCTAAGAGGTTAAACTCTTAGGTTACACTTCTCTTTCAACATCTTCACCTTATCGCACTCATAACACCTAAGTAATCCTTATCTAAAGATAGTATAATCTCACTATTACTATAGAGGATCGATTATGCAAGAGATTTTAAACCGTGTAGATTGGGAGAAGTCAGAGTTACTTCCCGTCATTGTTCAAGAGGCATCAACAAACGAGGTCTTGATGATGGCATACATGAACAAAGAGGCCCTTCAGCTTTCACTAGAGACCAAACTTGCACACTACTTTTCACGTTCCAAACAACGTATCTGGAAAAAAGGTGAGAGTTCGAACCACCTTCAACATATTGAATCTTTCTTCATCGACTGTGACAATGACACCCTACTTCTGAAGATTAAGCAAGATGGTGTAGCATGCCATACTGGCCGAAAATCATGTTTTTTTACAGAGCTTGAGAGTGGTGAAAGTGTTATGGACAAAAGTGTCGATACGGATGCAATGTATGGTGTTATCGATACTCTTTATCATACCATCTTGGATCGTAAAAATGCAGATCCCGAAACTTCTTGGACCGCTAAGCTTCTCTCCAAAGGCGACAATGATATCTTGAAAAAGGTTGTTGAAGAGGCAGGTGAGTTTAGTTTTGCTGTTAAAGACAGAGATGAAGATGAGATTATCTATGAGTGTGCAGACTTGACTTACCATGTTCTTGTTGCTCTCGGTCACATGAATATCTCACCCGATCGTGTTAAACAAGAGTTAGCCCGTCGTTTCGGTATGAGCGGTATTACAGAGAAAGCATCACGCACTAAATAAGCTCTTTATATCGTAATAATCGATGTGATATCCATAAAAATGTCAAGCAAATGTTTGTTATTATTTAATATTTAATAACAATATATAATCTTTTTTAAAGCTTTTTCATTCTATGATAGATAATATTTTAGGTGCTACTAAAAATTTCATCTCTCTAACACACTGTAAAAAAATGTGCGTTTTAGATTTTTAGAAGCCCTGTAACAAAGGTTATCTATGAAAACTTTTATACTCATACTTCTTTCAACACTTACACTACTTGGAGCGCCTGCTTTTATCTCTGCTGAGGCTCTTCTTGAGCAGTTAGATGATCCTAATCTTGTCATCATAGATGTTGGTTCTCACCAAGACTATCATACTTCTCATATCCCTCATGCTAGATATCTTAACATCGCTCAACTCTGTCGTAATGTTGAAGATCATCAAGAGATGCAATCTCCCTCACAACTTGTGAAGATCATGGAGTCATTAGGCATTACAAATGAATCCTATGTCGTTATCTATGATCATAACAAAGAAGATGAACTACTTAACACTAGCTATTTTGCATTAGCACTACACCGTCTTGGACATCAACAACTCTCCATCTTAAATGGTAGCTTCGAAGAGTGGCTTTTTGATCAAAAAGGAACGACAAAGATAGAGAAGATAAAAGTAAGTCAATATACACCCCATGAAAACAAAACATTACTCGTTGGGTACAACTATGTCTATCAAAAAATTGACAAGGTTCCCATGATCGATGCTCGTGTTAGCAAGTACTATTATGGAATGTATAAAAGTCCTGATGTCTATAGACTTGGACATATCAAGGGTTCTATGAGTTCATTTTGGAAAAACAGTTTTTTAAGTGATAACACTTTAGCCGAACCTTATATCTTAGAGTCTATCTATGTTGATGGGATGAAACTTCAAAAGAGCGAAGAGATCATTGTTTATGGTCTTAATGGGTATCAAGCTTCAATGAACTGGTATATTCTCTCAGCTGAACTTGGTTTTAAAGATGTCAAGGTCTATGATGCTTCGATGAAGGAGTGGGGAAATGTTCACAGAAGCCCTATGATCGCTTATGCCTTTGAGACCCACCGTTAAGTTTTAGTACTTAAGTCCTACTTGCTTCAATGCAGCATTGATATGACGAAGCTGTGCATTTTTATCACGACACCAATCAGGTGAGAGCAAGCTCTCATCATCAATACCAGCCGTCATACGTTGTACACTAACAGTATCAGGCTTGATCTGTAGTGCTTGGACTAAAACATCAATATAATCCTCTTCACTAATAGGTCTGAACTCACCTCTTGCATACTCATTGGCAAGTGCTGTGCGTTTAACAACATATAAAGAGTGGTACTTTACTGAGTCAATACCCCAAGTATAGGCCTCTTTAGCAGTCTCAAGCATCATCTTCTTATCTTCACCCGGAAGACCAAAGATAAGGTGTCCACAGACCATAAGGCCTGCTTTTTTAGACTTGATGATCCACTCTTTAACATTAAGAACATCATGTCCACGATTGATACGTTCTAAAGTCACATCATAGATAGACTGTATACCAAACTCGATCCAGATCTCTTTAGACTTTGCCATCTCACTTAAATAATCTAAGGTCTCATCCGTAATGGAGTCTGAACGGGTACCAATACTTAAACCCACTACATCATCAAAAGAGAGTGCTTTGTCATAAAGGGCTTTGAGTGTCTCAAAAGGGGCATAAGTATTGGTAAAAGATTGGAAATAGACCAGAAACTTTGTGGCACCATACTCACGCTTGAGACGGGCGCTTAGTGCATCAAACTGCATCTGTAGTTGTAGTAGTTGCTTATCAAGATAAGGGTTCTCTTTTGACTCTAGGTTAAGGTAAAAACCTTTGAGTTCTTGAACACTATCGGTACTGGCTGAAAATGAGTCATTTTCACAAAAAGTACATCCACCCTTTGCCACTGTGCCATCTATATTGGGACAGGTAAAGCCTGAGATATTGATACCTACTTTGTAAACACGTTCACCAAACTTGTCACGTAGATAAGCACCATATGTAAAGATCTGTTGAGATTTCAATAGCGTAAACCTAGATAATATATTCGCCAGTGAAACACGCAGTACAGTAGTTTGTACCATCTGAGTTTACACTGCGCATCAATGCATCAGTACTTAGATATGCTAAAGAGTCTGCTTCGATAAAATCACAGATCTCTTGCGTACTCATATTGGCGGCAATGAGCTTATCTTTGTCAGGTGTATCCACACCATAAAAACAAGGATCAGTCGTTGGAGGGCTAGAGATACGCATATGAACCTCTGCAGCACCTGCCTCTTTTAACATACGAATAATACGACGCGATGTGGTACCACGTACGATGGAGTCATCTATAACGATGAGTCGTTTACCCTTAATAAGGTTTGTAATCGGTGAAAGCTTCATCTTCACCTTCATCTCACGCATCTCTTGTGTTGGTTCAATAAAAGTACGTCCTACATAATGGTTACGCATAATACCCATCTCAAAAGGGATCCCACTCTCTTGTGCATAACCAATCGCAGAAGGAACGCCACCATCAGGAACGGGTACCACCATATCTGCCTCAATAGGCTGCTCTTTAGCTAATTCTACACCCATGTTCTTACGCTTTTGGTAGACATTTTGTCCAAAGACATTCGAATCAGGACGGGCAAAGTAGACATACTCAAAGATACAGTGTTTAGGCTGTGCATCATAGACTTTGATAGACTGTGGTGCTTTTCCTTTTTCAAAGATCAGCATCTCACCAGGTTCAACTTCACGAATATACTCAGCACCAATCAGATCAAAAGCACAGGTCTCAGAAGCAACCACATAACCTTCACCTATACGGCCAAGACTTAGTGGTCTAAAACCAAAACGATCACGCATTGCAAACATCTTTGTACGACTTAAAAAGATAAGAGAGAATGCACCTTCAATCTTCTTCACCGCATCAACAATACGATCTTTAAGCTTTGCTTGATCACTACGTGCAATAAGGTGGATCAGGTTTTCAGTATCCATAGAGCTCTGAAAGATCGCACCTTGCTTGATAAGCTCTTGACGTACCTCTTGATGGTTTGTCAAGTTACCATTATGAACTATAGAGAGTTGACCCAAGTCGTAGTTAGCATGCACCGGTTGTGCATCTAAGATCGAGTCATCACCTGCTGTAGAGTAACGTGCATGACCAATAGCCATATGCCCTTTAAGTGTCTCAAGCTCCTCTTCACCAAAAACTTGTGATACCAGACCACGGTTTTTGATGGTGTGAAGGCGTACGCCATCACCAGAGCTAATACCTGCGGCTTCTTGACCACGATGCTGCAAGGCATGAAGGCCAAAGAACGCTAAACGTGACGCCTCTTCAGCATTAAAAACACCAACTACGGCACATTTTTCATTTACATTTTCTAACATGATATTCCTCTTAAAGTTCTAAACAATCAGCGATGTTATAGAGACCGCTCTCTTGGTTGACAAGCCACTGTGCCGCACGTATTGCACCTTTTGAGAAGGTGTTACGAGATGTTGCGGTATGGTTAAGCTCAATAAACTCACCATCATTGTAAAAACCTACAGTATGACGACCTACAATATCTCCACCACGAAGGGCCATCACTGCGATCTCCTCTTCATTACGCTCACCAATGTTGCCATTACGTCCACTCACACGCACACGGTCAAGATCAAGACCACGTCCTGCTGCTGCAGACTCTGCTAATGTCAAAGCAGTTCCACTTGGAGCATCTTTTTTATGACGGTGGTGCATCTCAACCACTTCAATATCAAAGCCATCAAGCTTTTTTGCTGCAGTATTGACCAGTTTGTTTAGTAGTGCCACGCCCAATGACATATTGGTAGCATGTAGTACAGGCATCATCTCACTGACCTCTTTAAGAAGGTTAAGCTGATGGATATCAAACCCTGTTGTACCAGAGACAATAGGTTTAGGATCTTGAAGTGCTGCTTCAAAAAGAAGTTGCGCTGCTTCAGGTAGAGAGAAGTCAATGACCATCTCACACTGCTCTAAAAATGCAGTAACATCATTGGTCACTGCAATACCATCTGCAAGAGCAAACTTTAGCTCTTTTCTTACGTGAATAACAGAGACTTCCATCCCTTCAGTTGTTGCAATGTCATCAAGCAAAAGACGTCCAACACGTCCACTTGCTCCATAAATACCTACTTTTATCATCATACCCTCTAGTTTAGTTTTTCATCTACAAACGCTATAGCTTGTAAGGCTGCAACAGCACCATCTCCAGCAGCAGAGACCACTTGCTTTGGTGCAGCTATACGCATATCACCCGTTGCATATAGACCTTTGATTGACGTGTTCATAGAGATATCTACGATCACCTCACCTGCATCATTCATATCACAAAGGAACGCACCATCTTCTTGCATCAATACTTGATTGTTCACATCATTGCCAACAAAGACAAAGACACCGGGAACATCTAGGTGACGCTTTGTGCCATCACTGTTAACAACATCAAGTCCGGTAACACCCATGTTATCACCAACCACTTCATCTGGTGAACTGTTGAGTACCAGTTCGATATTTTCAGTTCTCTCTAAACGCTCAATAGTCGCTGGAGAAGCACGAAATGTATCGCGACGGTGTACAAGATAAACTTTAGAACAGATCTTTGCCAAGTAAAGTGCTTCTTCAACAGCAGTATCTCCACCACCTATCACAGCCACATCTTTACCTTTGTAAAAGAAACCATCACACGTCGCACACGTACTCACACCACGGCCAAAGAAATCATCTTCACCCTTAAAGCCAGCACGTCTTGGTGTTGAACCCGTACCTACAATAACAGAGTGAGCTTCAACCATATCACCATTTTCTTTTGCAATAACAAAGGTACCATCATCCTTTTGAGAAACACGCTTGACTTCAGACATATCATGTACCAAACCAAACTTTTGGCACTGTTCAGGCCATGGCATCATAAGATCCATACCCGTGATATCACCTGTGACACCAGGATAGTTCTCAATCTCAGAACTTTGTGTAATCTGCCCGCCAGGCATCCCTTTTTCAAACATCACAACATTAGCCATACCACCACGCGTAGTGTAAAGACCTGCTGTAAGTCCAGCAGGTCCTCCACCGATAATTGCACAATCCAACATATAAAAATCCTTTATTAATGGGCAAATTTTTACTTAAATTCTAGTACGAATAATACCCTTTTAAGGCTAAAGAGTCACT
>Ga0256826_1000686_pt1 | contig 20755 bp, 21 predicted proteins | sample CV79metaG_FD_185975 | JGI IMG/M metagenome (GOLD analysis project Ga0256826, IMG submission 185975) | Hydrothermal vent microbial communities from East Pacific Rise, Pacific Ocean - CV79 | ecosystem: Environmental > Aquatic > Marine > Hydrothermal vents | place: Pacific Ocean: East Pacific Rise...
TTACACTCCTACTTCATATGAGCACGAACTACACGTGCTACTTCATTGTAAAATGAGCTTGCTTCAAACTTAACTAAATAAGCTTCTCCACCAGCTTCTATTCCTCTACCTTCACTAAAATGATCACTAATCGAAGAGTTAAATACTATTGGAATATTAGCAAATCTTTCATCTTCTTTTACATTTGCTGCAAAATGAAAGCCATCCATTTTAGGCATCTCAACATCACTAATAATAATTTTTAAATTATCTGCAAGAGTCTCTTCATATGTTGCATAAAGATCATCAAGTTTGACAAGTCCTTCAACCCCATCCATAGCTTCTATAACTTGAAAGCCCATTTTAACAAGTGCTTCTTTTACTATTTTTCTTGCCGTCGAACTATCATCTAAAATAAGTGCTAATCCTGAGAATTTTTCCAACTCTTGTGGAATATTATCTACATCTGGCTCATACAGACCAAGGTCTTGAACAACAGATTCAAGGTCTAATATAAGAAGAACATTATCACCTTCTATTTTCGTAACACCTGTTATTTTGTTTGAGTCTAATGAACCTGTTCCACTCATAAAAGATGCTGGTTCTATGTCATTCCAGTTTATTCGTCTTATTCGTTTAGCTTCGTGAACTACAAATCCAATAAGAACATTATTAAATTCTGTAATAATTACACGAGAGTTTGCCATCGCATCTTCGGGGGGAGTTATCCCCATCCATTTTGCTAAGTTTACAACAGGTATCACAACATCACGAAGGTCAAAAATACCTTCAATAAACTCTGGAGTACCTGGTAGTTCTGTTAAGTTTGGAACACGAATAATTTCTCTAACCTTAGAAACATTTATACCGTATATACCTTCATAAACTTCATCATCTTCCTCTTTGAGGATACGAAAGTCTACAAGTTCCATCTCATTAGAACCTATTTTTAGGGAATTATCATCCATCAATTACTCTCCTTGTAAGAGTTTTTTTTCATATAAAAGTTCTTTATCATTGACTGATTTTACTATAAAGTATCTTTGATTGCAAGCAAAAGCAGCTAAATTTGTATAGTTAAAATTAATAAAATTAAAAGATCTATTTTGGTGAAAATGCCCTTCTATAAAATAGTCACATTTATACTTCTGCAAATGGCGTTCAAGTATAAAATCTTCAAAGCCAAGAAACTCTTTACAATCATCTTTTTTAGATAAAAAGACATCCAATCTTTTAAGAATAGAGTGCTTTGTTAGTATATCTATTAACTTTAGTGAATATAGTACTATACTGTTTCTAATAATTTTACTATAGAGACTATAAGAGAAACTCACATCAAAATCACCATGAGCCAAGCATATCTTTTTATCTTGGTAAGTACACATTAAAGGTTGTTCACATAAGGGTATAACCTTAGCATTTTTAAAAACTGAAGAGAGATTAAAGTCATGGTTTCCCTCGAGATAAATTACTTCTATATCTCTGTTTATCTCGTTTATTAGGCTTATCATCTCTTCATTTATTTTATGAGTATAAGGTACCTCACCAAATAGGGCATCGAAAATATCACCCATAAAAATGAGCTGCGTTGGAAGTAATTTTTTAAAGTGTATATTTTTTATGAGTGTGAGAAGCTCTGGACGGAGATGAGAGTAGTGTGCATCTGAAATCACAAATGCACCCTCTAGTATCTCTACTGGTTTATGGGACATAAGCTATATTTGGTATGCCTGTATTCTCATCGAGTCCCATCATCAAGTTGGCGTTTGCAAGTGCCTGAGATGATGAACCACGAAGAAGGTTATCTATAGAGCTAGAGATAAAAAGAAGATTTCCCTTCTGTTTAACATAGATATCACAGAAGTTTGTGCCAGCTGTATTTTTCATATCAACTGGATTTTTACTTACACGTACATATGGTTCATTTTTGTAGTACTCACGGACAAGCTCCTCCGCATCAAAATCACCCTCTGTTTGAATATAGATAGAACTTATCATCCCACGAGTTAAAGGCACTAAATGTGGTACAAAGTTTACCTCATCAAAGGAAACGCCAAGTTTTTGAGCTATCTCGGGTGCATGTCTATGGTGAAAAGGGTTGTAAGCAAAAAGGTTATCATTCACATTTACAAAGTGTGTTACTTCACTTAGTTTTTTCCCAGCACCACTGACACCTGTTTTTGCATCAACTATAATAGGAGTATTTACTACTCTTTTATTCATAAAAGGGAGAAGTCCTAAGATAGCTGAAGTAGGAAAACAACCTGGATTTGCAACTAATGAAGCAGTTTTAATCTCTTCACGATACATCTCGGGTAGACCATACACAACTTCATCTAAATTTTCCACATCAGTATGAGGACAATAATACTCTTCATATACATCTTGTGTAAGTCTATAGTCAGCTGAAAAATCAACTATCTTAGTTCCAAGCTTCATAAAAGGCTTTACAAACGCCATCGCAGTCTTATGTGGTACAGCTAAAAACACAAGCTTACAAATCGCAGCACACTCATCTACATCAGCTTTTTTCACCTCTAACTCACAAACAGCACTCAGAGAGGGATGCAGTTCATTTATAGTAGTTTCACCTGTAGAGTTTGCTACATATGCAAGAGTAAAAGTTGGATGATTTATAAGCATTTTGACAAGTTCTAAACCTGTATAGCCACTTACCCCTATAATTCCTACGTTTATTTTGCTCATGACTTAGTTACACTCGAAAACTATTTCTTGGTATTTTACTTCATCTATTTCGTACTCTTTAATGCCACCAGGAAGAGTAACTTTTACCTCATCACCCTCCTCTTTTCCAAGAAGTTGTTTTGCTAAAGGTGATCCAAATGAGATAAGCCCCATGTCTGGATTTGACTCACAACCACCAACTATAGTGTAAGTCATCTCTTCATCCGAGTCCATATCAGTCATCACTATAGTTGAACCAAAGGAGATTTTTGCATGTTCAAGTTCAGAAGGATTCACTATCTGAGAATTTCCAAGAATATTTTGAAGTTCTGCTAAACGATTATCTATATTTTTTTGCATCTCTTTTGCTGCATGGTACTCAGCATTCTCTTTTAAGTCTCCATGTTCTAGAGCTTCTTCTATATCTTTTACACACTGGGGACGTTTTACTTCTTTTAGGTCTTTTACTTCAGCTTGTAGTTTCTCATAGCCGAAAAGTGTCATTGGTTCTACTTTTTGCATAATTGTTCTCTTATATAGTATTTTTTTATTATTGTAATTATATCGAAAGTTAAATGAGTGCTAACTTTGACAAATCAAATGCTAAGATTTCATCTTCTAAAACTATTGTAATAATACAAGCGGATTTAGAGATATTTTGAACACTTCTTAGATTCTCTACAAGAGTAAACCTCTCTTTAGTTATAGGATCATAAGCAAAAAGTATTTCGGCTTCAACTATAAAGAGTCGTCCACCACCACACCCATCTCCAATAACTCCCTCACACACAAGATGAGACTCTAAATCAAAACCATCCACTATCATTACAGTCCTCTTTTGTCTCCTTTAAAAACTCTTGAAATGCACTCGAGTTTTTATCTATACTCATATATTCAGAATGCATATATGTTTTAAATATTGTATTATCTATACAGGTACAAAGTTTAGTATCACTTACATCACTACAGTGAACTATAAGATCCTCTTTCTGCTTTGAATTCCATCCAAAATAACTTGTGTAAAATGGGTAGAGTGTCCATACTGCAAAACCTGCTGTTAAAACTATATTTACTATATATTCTCTCTTTTTTGTCTCAAAGTACTTCTTCACATCATAAGAGATCAGTAGTATAAAAACCACTTCAAGTCCTATGATAAACCAGTCACTATCCATAAAATCAAACAAATATTTTTCCTTAAAACTTTAAATTTGGTCGTAAAATAAGCTGATGATTATCTACACCATCCTCTCTTAATGGACCAGTAAATTTTTCACTACTAATATAGAGGTACCCTACTTCAATCCCAAAAGAAGTTTTTTCACTCCAAGAGAGAGGAAACTTCTTTTCTATAGTTATCTCAGCACTTGTCAGGTAAAATCCCTTAGCATTACTCTCTAGCATAATATTAAATGCACTGTTATACTGAAGTAACCAAGGACTTTTCTTATAATCAATACTACTTCGTCTTGCACCGACATAGATAGTATCTACAAAACCTTCATTTGTATTTGCCTTGTACCCTACCCTAAAACTCCAGTCTAAGTCTCTATCTTTTTTCTCTCGTGTCCCTTTTAGTTTATATTCAAAATTTACCCACCTGTTGTAATAGACAAGATTGTTTTTTATAGTCTGGTCACCTACTGAGACTAAGTAACCTATGTATGCTCTATTTTTACCAACTCTCTCATCTTCAAAACTCTCACTATTTTTAAATATAACCATTCTTCCCACAAAAAATGAAAAAGCATAGGGCTCTTCAAATCCAGCTGTCAATGCTTTTACAAGACTAAAATCTTGAAGTTTCGCTTTTGTATAGAGATCTTCATTATTTTTTCTAAAGTAGAGACCAAAAATCGACATAGGGTGAACAGCAGCTTCTACTAAAAAAATATTTGGATTGAAACTATTTAGCATTAGGTTTGAATAAATCTCAACTTCACTCTGTGAGGAAGCATCTGTTATGTTATTATCTTTGTCTAAGTCTATAAATGCCGAAATATTTGAGTAGTATGCATCTAACTCATAGTCATACTCAACTAAATCTTCAGCATTTAAAATAGTATTAACACTCCAAAGTATTAGAAAAAAAGTTAGAAAAAGTTTCATTACCTTAACCTTTTTATAGCCTCACCGCACATAGTCAGTCCAAATGTAGCCGTCACACCCATAAAACTACCCTTCTCTTTGATATTTGCCTCTTCAGAAGAAAATATAACCTTATACTTCTTTTTAAAGCCACGTTTTTTAAGTTCGTATCTTATTTTAGAACCAAACTTATCACCATAACTCTTCCAAATATCATCTACTTTTATCTTAGTTGGATCCATACGCTTTGCTCCACCAAAAGAGCTGATAAGTTTTTTATAACATTTTTGAGCAAGGGCTAATTTTGCATTTCTATCGTCTATGGCATCTAAAACTAAGTCAAACTCATCAAAGTCAAAGTCCCATACCCACTGCTCATCTATTCGTTTATTTATCACTTTAAGCTCAGGATAGTGGTGTTTAAGAGCCTCTACTTTAAGTTCACCCTCATGAAGTTCTGACCACATCTGACGGTTTTGATTACTCTCATCGTAAGTATCAAAATCTACTATAGTGATGTTTTTAACACCACTTCTATAGAGACAGTCAAGACAAAAAGAGCCAACACCGCCAACACCAAGAAGTATGATGTTCGCATCTTCTAACTTTTGAAAATCACCTCCAAGGAGTAACTCAATACGGTCGTACTTTCCCATACTAATCTATCCACTCTTGGAGTTTTTGCATGCTTTTATAAGCACTTAAATCAAGCATTATAGGTGTTATAGAAATATTTCCCTCTTCGATAGCCTCATAGTCACTAATCCCATCAACTTCTTTTCTCGGTGCAAAGGAGAGAGGATGCAGACCTAGCCAGTGGTACTCCTCTCCTCTTGGATTTCTATGAAGATGTGAATCATTTCCATAGTGTCTATATCCTGCATAGGTTACTTGCATTTTTGCTTCTTGCTTTTGAGGAGGAATATTTACATTTATAAACTCTCTATCAGGAAGTGGAAATTTTCCCTCTCTTATCTTAGTCACAAGTGTTTTTATAGTTTTTTGAGCAAGTAAAAAGTCACCAGAGGGGTTTGTAAAGTCCATAACTTGACTTATTGCGATAGAAGGAATATCATGAAGGACTCCTTCCATTGCTCCAGCAGCAGTTCCCGAATATGTTATATCTTCACCCATATTTGAACCACGATTTATACCACTTACAAGTAAGTCAGGTTTATCATTTTCAAATATAGTACTTAAGGAGAGATAGACACAGTCTGTTGGCGTTCCATCTTCAAGTTTATAAAAATCATCACCAACACTTACAAAACGTAAAGGACGAGTTAAAGTAAGGGAGTGTCCACAAGCAGACTTCTCATTTGCTGGTGCGACTACTGTTACATCTACATCTTTTAACTCTCTTAGTGCTTCTATTAAACATAAAAGTCCCTTTGCCTCATACCCATCATCGTTTGTAACTAAAATTTTATACTTTTTATTCATAATGATATTTTACTCTTTTAAAGATAATATACACTTTATCACTTTTTAATCACAAAATAATTCTTTTTTTAATATAATTATTTATTATTTCTAATTTAAGGTTATTATTTGAAACTATTCTTACTTTTTATTTTATTATTTACTACATCTCTTTTCTCTTTTGACACTAGAAGTCATGTCTGGATTGCCCAAGAAGTTATCAAGGACTTAGAAGACTCCAAGCTTACTATAGAGCCGTATGGTGAATTTACAGTTGATTCTGAGATAGTTTCAGCCATCTTAGAAAATAAAAAAATCTATCGTATGGGAAATATCGGTCCAGATGGTTTTCCTGATGTAGTTGGTGGTCAGGTGACAGTCCACCCCGGTCTTGTAGATGGAGACATAGGAGATGATGAACCTCATCTCATAGAGGGTTGGAAGAGTGATAGATGGTTTAAGTGGGTTCTAAATAAGGCTCAAACATCTCAAGAAAAAGCCTTTGCTTATGGTTACTTAGGGCATGGTGCAGCAGATACTTTTGCACACACTTATGTAAATATGTATGCTGGTGATATCTTCGATATGAATGATGGAGAAACAGATGTTGAAAAACGCCATATATTTTTAGAAAAATTCATTAGTGACAGGCTTCCGGCATTTAAAGATGTCAATGGTGTTTACTTAGGCGAGGCCTTTGAGCTAGTTGCAGTAGATGATGATCTCCCTATTAGTTTCATAAAAGCCACACTACTTATGAATGAAAATGCAGCGGACCAGTACAGACTTTCAGGTACGGCATCATACCTTGCGAAGATGTATGATTTTCGTCAAGATATTGCAGATTTGGATACAACAAATAGATTTAATCAGGCTTGGCTAGAACAGGTTGACCATGCCATAGATGAGTATATTAAAACAAGTTCAAAAATGAGTCAAGGATTTATGGATGTAAATGGAGACACTTACTCTGAACTAACACGATGGATAGAGTGCTATGGTGGCTCGTTTACAGATCCTACAACCCTTGCATCTAAAACTACAGAGGGTGCATGCAATGTCTCACAAGAGGTTGATTCACGACTCTCACTTTTAAATAAATTTGACTTTAACCCTTTTGCATCACTCAAACATAAGGTTAAAGAGCTTACAGGTTCACTGGGAAATGAGATAATTGACCTCATTGGTGTTAGTGCACTTGAGATCATAACAGTAAGAGAGCAATCCGTAAGTGAAGAGTCTTTAAATGAGCAGTTTGGAATAGATGAGAGTGAAAAAAATCTTCTTCTTATAAATGACATAGCTGGGCGTGTAAAAGTAGAGATGGGCTTAAATGCCAAAGGTGAGCTAAACCCTCAGATGTACCATGTCCTTTATAATGCAGTAGTTTTAAGTAAACTCTCACTTCTATCTCGTGAACAGCTAAACCTGCTTATCACTCGTGCTAAAGTAGCGAGTACTTTTACATATGCCACTAGTAGTGATACATTTAACATTCTTTTTAACTCCATAAAAACCATAGACGGAAACCATCAGTGGATGCATCAGGCTCCTCCCTACCCTCGTTTAAATGGTTTTAGTGATCAAAGAGCACACTTTTATGGATATGAGAACGATGAAACTCATGGCTTTAAACTCTTTGAGTCTGATGAACTTCGTTTTGCACTGTTTAACAAAATTTTTAAAGGTCCTCTTGCATTAGGTTTAGAAGAACCCTCTGTGATTCACTTTGAAAATATTCTCTCTAGTGAGTACCCTTATATCTCTTGTGAAGCAAATCCGTTTCCAAATGGTATTAACGATAAACGTTGTGAAACGATAACTACCCCTATAGACACAAATGAAACTCAAACACCAAAAGAACAGAGTTGGTTTGATGAGCTTATAGAGTATTTAAAAGAGATAATTTTAAGCTATTTTACAGACATCGTAGGTCAAGAGAATATAATTTCAACTACACAAACTAAAGATGGTATTGAGATAATTACAAAGGTGCCAGATGATGGCATAGAATTTTAGGAGAAATGATGAAATATATTTATATAGTTCTTGTTTTACTAGCTTTACAAGGCTGTGGTGGTTCAAATGAAAGTTCTGCACAAAAAGAGATATCTACTGTAACTATAGACATGGAGCTTAACAAAAGTTATACTATGTACACTGGGGATAAAGTCATAAAGACTAGTGAAGACACCCAAGTTTCTATAGTAAAAAATGCTCAAGATGAGACATCAACACTTACACTACTTAAGGGAAGTGCAAATATACTAAGAAAATAGCATGTGACATAAGCTGTCACATGTTACTCCTATACTGTTTGAAATAAACAATAGGATTTTTGATGATACTACACATTCCCCACTCAAGTACAAACACCCAAGAATATAAAATAAACAACAGATGTAGAGAACTTCTTCGTATGACTGACCACTTTACAGATGACTTATACCAAAATCAAAATGCCACAAAGATAGTTTTTGGACTCTCTCGTCTTATCTGTGATGTTGAACGCTTTTGTGATGATACCCAAGAGAATATGAGCAAATTTGGTATGGGAGTCTGCTATACCAAAGACACTCAGGGTGAAACACTCAGAGAGGTCCCAGATAAAGAGAGAGAAGAGATTTTAAAAAATCACTATCAGCCTCACCATAAAGCCCTAGAGTATGCAGTTGACAGAGAGTTAGAAAAAGAGGGCTCTGCACTTATAATAGATTGTCATAGTTTTCCAAATGAACCTTACTATTTTAACTCAGATTTTGGAAAAATTCGTCCAGATATCTGTATTGGGACAGACACTTTTCACACACCAAAAGCAGTTTTAGAGAGACTCAAATCATATTTCCTAGCTAAAGGCTACCATGTGGGTGTTAATGCTCCCTATTCTGGAACTATGGTACCTATGAAACACTATAAAAAAGATGAAAATGTTCACTCTATTATGATAGAGATAAATCGTAAACTCTATATGGATGAGTGTGGTTATAAAACTGAACATTATGAGACTTTAAAAGAGGAGTTAACTGAAGTATTAGAGGAGTTAAATGCACTTTATATGACATAAGCTGTCACACAGCTTATATATACTGTAGGAAATAGAGGAGAAAAATTATGAAAAGAGAAGAGATACAAGCACTTATATCAAAAAAGAAAAACAGAAATGCAGCACTTACTTGGCAGAAGAGTGGCTATATTAACTCAGCATTTATATCTAAGTTTGCTCCTGTTAGTAAACATGAGTATAACTCTAGTTACTATAGTGTTTACAGTGTGACAACAAATCCAAAGATTCACTATGTTACTGTCCTCTCTTTTTACAAAAATGAGTTCATCATAAAATGTGGTGATCCTTTTTTAGAGGGTTCTCTTACAGATGCAACAGTTGATTCTCTTGTTAAAATGTCTGTGAGAAAAGCAGAAAAAGAGCGTGATACAAAATTTTCTCTTTCCCTTAAAAGTGCTTCATCTATCACTCCTAAAAGTCAATCATGTAGCTTCAACCAAAAGAACTATAGACTTGTAAATCAGGTCTGCTCTCATATAGCACACTTTTTAGATGAGCTTCCAAAAGATGTACTTGATACCCTAGAAGAGAACTACACACAAGCACTTAGTCCTTCTACAAGCTCAGGATTAAGCAGTGATCTATCGACAAAGTTTGCTCGTTATGCTTTTAGAAAACATATACTTTTAGAGGGAGATAAGGGGAGTGGAAAGACTTATGCTGCAACTATGTGGGCAAAAGGTGAAAACATTGAGCCAATTTTTATAGGTGGTCATGAGCAGTTTGAATCTATAGACTTTTTAGGTCACTACATACAGCAAAAAGATGCGCAACTTGTATGGAAAGATGGCGCACTTAGCGAGGCTTTTCGTAAGGCTAAAAATGGTCAAAAAACTCTTCTTATCTTAGATGAGATTCTTCGTGTTCCCAAGCGGGAGTTAAACATTCTCATCTCTGCCCTCTCTCCCATAGATGGAGAGTATGTTTTAAGAACTGGGCGAGCACTTCACGCTGTTGATAACATAGCAGTTGAAGAGGTCATAAAAGCACCTGTAGAGAACCTTTGGGTTATAGGGACTACAAATGTTGGAGACTCTTATGAGGTAGAGGCTATGGATGAAGCACTTACTGATCGCTTTAAACCCATACGAAAAGACACAACAGAGACTGAACTTAGACAGATACTTATAAAGATGTCTAAAAAAAGAGAGTTTACCTATAACAGTGTTGAGAGACTTATGAATTTTTACAAAAAAATGAAACGCCTACAAGAGACAAGTATTATAGAGAGAATAGTCAACATTCGTCACCTCAGCGAAGCCATAGAGTTTGCAGCAGATGAGGGTGAGATAAGGGTAATCCTTGAAGACTCCATACTCCTCTGGGTAGAAAGAGAATATAATGGTCGTCCAAATGAGGAGCAGATAGAAGCCATACAAACTGTACTAGGAGTTGTTTATGCAAATAAATACAATAGCTAAACTAGCAAGAAAACTCTATGTTAAGATGCAAATAGAAGAGGTACTCCCCCTTGAGAAGTATGAAATATTTGTAAAACCAGACTTTGACTCCGCATCTTGGCGTTTTTATAATGGCAAACATCAGATAGTAATAGGTTCACATATCTTTGATAAAATGGTTATTGAGGGGTCAAATAAAGATAAGGCACTCTATGTGCGTTCTTTTCTCTACCATGAACTCGCTCACAGTATCTGGACAGATAAAGATTTAAACGCCATCCATGAAAAACTAAAAGCTCTTAAAATCTCTTTTTCTATGTTTAACCTTTTTGAAGATGCTCGTATAGAAGAAAAAATGAGATATCACATAAACAAAAAGTTTAACTGGTTAAAGTATGAAACAATAGGTGTCGCCCAAAATCCTATAGATATTTTTTATTATCTTATTCAGGCTGAGCATAATGAAAAAATCATCTCTAGCATTGGCATAAATATTGGTCCTGGAATTGAGCACCATTTTGATACCGTAAAACTATTTTATAAAAAAGCTATTAAGTGTGAAACACAAGAGGAGATGATAGGCCTCCTTAAAAAATGGTACGATAGATTTCCAAATACTCCTAAATATGAAGAGGAAAACATCTTAAAATCTTTTATATATAGTTCAGAGAGTAAGTATCTTGATGAGAAGAGCTTTAATGAGCTCATTGAAGGACTTGATAATCTACTTGTTGGAGGGGTCAAAGACTCAGGTTCTCAAAAGGGGGATAAGGCTGAGACAAAAACATTAGGCATTAAACTAAGAAAAGCTCCAAACAGAGACTCTCTTTTGGCACCACAAGCTCTGAGTGTTGCATTTGAGACAAAAACAAGAGATGTACTTCTTAAAAAGATGCAAAAAATCTTTCTCTCTCCAACGAGAGTTAATGCGACGAGGATACCCTCAAAAAGAATAAATATTAAAAATCTAGTTGCAAAAAATCCAAAAATATTTAAACGAAAGGAGAATCTTGGTTTTGTCAAAAAAAGCATAACTATTGTCTTAGATCTCTCTGGCTCTATGTATTTGACTATGGAGAATATGAGGCTTATTCTAGATGTTTTAGAGAAGATGGTTTTAAAAAATCTGCTTGATGTTACACTCATACTCAGTGGCGTTTCAAATAGTTGCCAATTATATGAGAAGTATACTCTGCCACTTAAAGAAGGGATTTTAGAGAGAATTGTCCCAGACTTTGAAGCTGAAGGTCTGCATAATGCTATGAGTTCTAATCTAAATGTTCTTAAAAGTAGTGATTATGTTTGGATTTTTACCGATGGCATGATTTGTGAAGGTCCTATAGATAAAAAGTTTTATCATAATCATCATATAAAAACTCATGCTTTTTATATAGGAGATGATGACTACAAAAAAGAGTTGGAGATCTCTTTTGATTATGTCATATGTGAAAGAAATGTCATAAATCTTACAAACAAAATATTTACACTTGTAAAGTAGTCATTTACTTTTCTTGCCGATATAACATTAACAAATGTAAGGAAAATATTATGAACACTTCTTATGGACTTGACACTTACCGTGCACATGACTTAAATATAGCTATGCGAACTTCAAGTGGTGATGTCATCAAGATGGATTTCTCTAATGAGCAGTCTTTATCACTTAGACATTCACAAAATGGAAACAACTCTCAAACATCTATGAGCTTCTCTTCTATGCAGTCATTTCAGTTCTCTATTAAAGGAAATGGCATTGATGAACAAGACCAAAAAGAGATAGATGCATTTATGAAGACCGCTCAGCCTTTTATAGATGACTTTTTAAAAGAGTTAAGTCAGGATGCACCAGGGACACCCGTTACAAAACTAGCACATGATATAGCAGGACTTTTTGATCCAAACCGTGATCGTGATGAAGATGCAAAAAACAATGTAAGAGCAAATATAGTAAAAATGTTTGATAATGCACTGTCTGAAATTCAACCACTAGAAAAAATGAGTGTAGAAGATATTATCAAAAAAATCTTTGAAGACACCCAAAAACTCTTGGAAAAAACACTCAAAGAGTTCGATAATTTTAACAAAGATTTATATGCATAATAAGTGAAGAAGAGTGGTATAAAAAATGCTTATTTAAAATCATGAAAATATTTTTAATTACTTTACTCTTTGTAACTACCCTACTCTCTTCATCTTTAGAGAAAAACTACAGCGATTTAAACGCCAATATAGATGCAATATCTCTTGACCTAAGTGTTGAAGATAGAGTCTCTTTGTACTACTATGTTTTAAGTACACACTCAAAAATACTCTCAAATGAAAACTTTGATGATATACAAGAGCATACACTTAACCTCATCTCCTCTTTGCATGAAAAAAACAATAGATTGAGTGCTGAAACTATAGAAAAACTACGAAAACTCTATACTGCTATGAGCAAAGCAACTCCTCCTACTCTAAAATCAGACATAAGAGCAGTATATAAAGACAAAATTGTTTACAGAGACAAAATAGTTTATGATGAAAAAGTTCATACTAAAACTTCTTTAAGTGCTATTTTTTTCACTGCACTTATCTCTCTTATAATAGGACTAATGATTGGCTATATTCTATTTAAAAATAAGCATACTCAACAGCATAAGAAAAGTATAAACATCATCAATGATTTGGAATCACAAAATGCCAACTTACAGAGTGAAATAAATATTCAATCTACAAATGAGCAGCCAAGTAAACTAATAGATAATACTAGTAAAGAGTTAAAATATGAGAACAGTGCACTGGAACTTAAAAATAGAGAACTTTCAACAGAAATACAAATACTTAACAAAAAAACTAAAGAGTTAGATGAACAGAATAAAGAGATAGTTCAAGAGCTTACAATAGAAGTGCAACACCTCAATGAGTTTATAGAGAGTCTTAAAAATGAGTTAGCAAAGCATGAGAGTTCTTCTCACAATAATTATGATTTTGAACAAGATCTTTCAAACTTACAGAACCAATCTCAAGATATATTTACTGTCTTAGATACTATTGCTGATATCGCAGAACAGACAAACCTACTTGCACTAAATGCAGCTATAGAAGCAGCACGTGCTGGTGAGCATGGACGTGGTTTTGCTGTTGTAGCTGACGAGGTACGTAAACTTGCAGAGCGAACACAAAAAACACTCAATGATGCAAAAGTAGATGTCTCTGCTGTTGTAGATAGTATTAGTAATTTAAAATAATAAACACATATTCTAAGGTAAATTTTTATGAAAAAAACACTCATTATACTGCTTGGTGCAATAACACTAACTCTAGCATTCTTTGCTTACAATGAAGCAGCAAAAGTTCTTCCATTTTACACACAACTCACACAAAGGCATGTTGGAACTGATGTAAATCTACAAGCACCTGAACAGGATCAAGCACACTTTGTAGGTGAAGCAAAATGTCTTGAGTGTCATAAAGACCAACACTCTTCATGGAGTCATTCTCGTCATCCTAAAATGATTCAAGATCTTGTTAAAGATCCCTCTGTTGTAGTTGCAGACTTCTCAAAACTACCTTTAGATGCAAACTTTAAACTCCAAGATGCTGTTTATACTGTAGGTGGTAAATTCAAACAACGTTTTATGATGAGAAAAGATAGAGATGGCAAAGAGGATTATGTTCTTGGAAACTATCAGTGGAATGTACAAACACAAAGATGGCAAGGTTTTAAACCATGGAAATACTGGTATAAAGGTGCTTACCCACATGACAATCAAGAACTTCCAACTTCAAGAGCATGTGATGGCTGTCATTTTACAGGTTTTATGTCTCAGGAGAAAAGAGTCGATACTGGTATATCTTGTGAAGCTTGTCATGGTCCAGCATCTGAGCATGTAAAGGAGCCAACATCTAAGGTTTATTTAGCTTCACTTAGCGACCCAGTACGACAAAATGAAGTATGCCTACAGTGTCATATGAGAAACCGTGATATACGACTAAAAGATGCAAATATAAGTAGTATTTATGGAGATGCTAGAGATTATCCATTTGGTTATGAAGCTGGAAAACCTCTTAGTAAGTTTAAGCTTCCTGCTCCATTTAAAGGTCTTGAGACTAAAGAGTTCTATGCAAACGGTATGGGTAAGAAAAATCGTACACAAGGAAATGAATTTGTTCACTCTATGAAGGGAAGACACGGTATAACATGTATAAACTGCCACAACCCTCATACTCTTGAGCCAACAGCTCAAAAAAACACTGGAAATAAGCTATGTATGAAGTGTCACTCTTTTGGTTCACATATTGGCCCACATCAAGAGTCTATAGAAAAGCATACTCATCACAAAGCTGACTCAAAAGGCTCTCTGTGTGTTGAGTGTCATATGCCTAAAGTAGGTAAGCATACAGGAAAATCTCCTCTAACAGTTAGAACACATATGTTTGGTTTTGTAACACCAAGAGAGACTCTAATGTATAAGATGCCTCAAGAGACAAATTCCTGTTTTGCTTGTCACAAAAATGACCGTGATATGAATACTCTTCAAAATGATTTAGAAGAGTGGGGAATGGTTGGCTGGGACAAACGCTAAACTATTAACTTAGGCTCAGGCTCTCCAAAATAATAACCTTGGAACTCATCTACATTTAGCTCTTTACAGATTTCTAAAACCTCTAAAGAGTGAACATACTCTGCAATCACTTTTATGTCTAATCCATGAGCAAATATAACTAATGTTTTTACAATATCGTGAGATTTCTGGTCTCTATCTATATTTTTTATTAAAGAACCATCTATTTTAAGGTAGTCAGGTTCTAGATCAAGTAGATATGAAAAGTTTGAGTAACCAGTTCCAAAATCATCAATAGCTATTTTTGCACCAGAATTTTTTATAAATAAAATAAACTCTCTAATTCTAGGTAAGGTATGGATATCTTCACTCTCTACTATTTCAAAAACAACACGATGTGGCTCTTTAAAATTCTCAAGCTGATTAACAATGAAGTCTCTTGTATCTTTATTACTTATATCTTCAGCTTCTATATTTACAGAAAAAGACAACTTACTATCTTCAAATTTCACAAATGCTTGATGAATCATAGCCCTAGTAATTTCATGATAATATTTTGTTTTTTTCGCTATCTCTAAAAATTTGTATGGGATTAGGATATCTCCCTTATCTTTCATCCTTACTAAAGTTTCATACTTAATTATATTACTATTTACATCTACAATTGGCTGATAGTATGCGATAAAATCATAGTTAACAATAGCACTTTTTATCTTACTAATGATCTCTAAATTATATACTTGGCGATTATCTTCATGTATTTTACTACTATAGATAATACAATCAACATGCTCTTTTTTAGCATTAATAAGTGCTATATTTGCCTTTTCTAAGGCATACTCAGTTTCAAAGGTTATGCCAGTATGAAGTGAAATATTTATCTCTAAATCATCTTCTTCAAAATAAAAAACTTCATGTTCTATACTTTTAATCAACTGCTCTATAGCCTCTTGAAACTCCACTTTTGTCAATAGTTCAGGGTTAACTATTGAGATTTCATCTCCACCCAATCGATATATTTTCAAATCTTTTTCTTCTAAGAAAAAACTGGTTTTTTCACCAAGTCTTTGCAATACTTTGTTTCCTAGTTCAACACCATAAGAATCATTTATATCTTTAAATGATGAAATATCTATAATTGCTAAATGAAATTTACTGAAGAATTTAAGATCTTTAATGAGGGCTTCTCGATTTGCAAGTCCTGTTAATGTATCAGTTAAGTACTGCTTCTCTAGCTCTATACTTTTAGCTCTGACCTTAGTTTCCATCTCATCATAAAAAGTCATTAACTCTTTTGACATCTGATTAAATACACTGCAAAGTTCTCCAATTTCATCATCTGAATTTACTTTGACCTCTGTTATTTCTTTATTTAAAGAGAAGCTATTAAGTGCTTTTTTTAATTTTCCAATAGGTGCTACTATTCGTTTAATTCCAACAAATATAAAAATAAAGGATAAAAATATAGTCGTTACAATACTAATAATGACTCCGTACACTGCTTTATCTTTCATACCCGTAATTGCTTGGTCAAGTATTACATCTGATTCTGTTAAGGATACAGCTGCTCCAATAGCAGCTATTGCCTCACCTTTATCATTTGTAACTGGATATGTTATATCTATTAACTTCTCTCCGCTAGGAGACTCTTCATATAGAATAGTTGTTGTATTTTTTTGTATGGCTTCAATATCTTCACTATACGATGGATTATTAATAATAGTCCTATCAGTGCTAACAATATGCATGTATTTATCAGTTTGTCTATCTTTTGCATGAAGGGTAAGTCTTTTAACATGTGGCAAATCTTTAATGATATGCTCAAACATATTTTGTATCTTTTGTCTCTCTATTAACTTTTCATTTTTAACAATATTCACATTCAAAATTCTTACAAAAGAGCTTATTTCTCGTTCTCTATAGACACTGTAGTTTGTTAAACTACTCTCTATTATACTTATAATTATTAGTGAGAAAAGAATACTAATAAATGTAATAACCAAGAAATAACCTATAACTAACTTGTGAAATAATTTCATTTAAATCCTATATATCAAAAATAATATTTGATTAATTATACAACAAGATTTACAAAACTAAGATATAAACTTGACTTTAACTCTCTTTATATTGTAAAATTACATTAACAAAAAAGATATGCAAGATATCTTCTAAAATCTCCCCTTTTTATAAATCCCACAAAACTAAGGCAGTCATACATATGAGTGAAAACAATTCACAACAACCTCGTAACAACAACCAAAAACCCAAGAACAACTCTCGTAACAACACAAAAAGAACTCATGCACCAGCTAAAGGTACAAGTATTGATGATCTTCGTACAAAAAGTATTGAAGATTTAATTGCAATTGCTGATGGTTTAAAAGTTGAACATCCACAAGAGCTTAAACGCCAAGATGTAATTTTTGAAATTTTAAAAGCACAGACGGAACAGGGTGGTTTTGTTCTTTTTGTTGGTATTTTAGAAATCATGCAAGATGGTTATGGATTTATCCGTTCTATAGATAAATCATTTAATGAGTCTGTTAATGATGCTTATGTTTCTAACACACAGATAAAAAGATTTGCCTTGAGAAACGGTGATGTGGTAACTGGTCAAGTTCGCCCTCCAAAAGATCAAGAACGTTACTATGCACTTATAAAGATAGAGGCTGTCAATGGTCTGCCACCTGAAGAGTCTAAAAAACGCCCACTTTTTGAAAATCTTGTGCCTCTTTACCCTGAAGAGAGATTTAAATTAGAGTACAGAGAAAAAGGTTTAACAGGTCGTATGCTTGACCTTTTCTCTCCTATAGGTAAGGGACAACGTGGTCTTATCGTTGCACCTCCACGATCTGGTAAAACAGAACTTCTTAAAGAGATCGCTCACGGACTTACACATAACCATGCTGAAGTAGACTTAATGGTTCTTCTAGTTGATGAGCGTCCTGAGGAAGTTACAGATATGGAGAGAAGTGTTAAGGGTGAAGTTTATAGCTCTACTTTTGATATGCCTGCAAAAAACCATGTGAAAGTGGCTGAGATGGTTATTGAAAAAGCGAAACGCCGTGTTGAAATGGGTCGTGATGTTGTAATACTTCTAGACTCTATTACTCGTCTTGCTCGTGCTTATAATACAGTGACACCTTCAAGTGGTAAAGTTCTCTCTGGTGGTGTTGATGCAAATGCTCTTCATAAACCAAAACGTTTCTTTGGAGCTGCTCGTAACATCGAAAATGGTGGAAGCCTTACTATTATCGCAACTGCTCTTGTAGATACAGGAAGCCGTATGGATGAAGTTATCTTTGAAGAGTTCAAAGGTACTGGTAATATGGAAGTTGTTCTTGACCGTAAAGTTGCAGACAGAAGAATCTTTCCAGCTATTGACATCCTTAAATCAGGTACTCGTAAAGATGATTTACTTATCTCTAAAGCAGATTTACAAAAAGTATTTATTCTTCGTCAGATGATTCATAAACAAGATAATGAAGTTGAAGCTCTTAAATTTGTTTATACTACTATGGGTAAAAAAGCTACTAATGAAGAGTTCTTAGATAGCATGAATACGGACAAATAGTCAAAATGAAAGTTGGTGTATTTGACTCAGGGATTGGCGGTTTAACTGTTGTCAAATCCCTCTTAGAACACCAACTCTTTGAAGAGATAATCTACTTCGGAGATACTGCTCGTGTTCCTTATGGGAGCAAAGATAAAAACACCATCATTCGCTACGGTATTGAAGCTGTAGAATTTTTCAAAAACTTTGAACTTGACCTCATCATAGTTGCTTGTAACACAGTAAGTGCTTATGCCCTTTCTGAGATGCGAGAGAGTGCAACTTGTCCTATTATCGGTGTTGTTGAAGCTGGTGTTTTAGCCACTTCAAACGCCATCACAAATAAAGATGCAAATATTTTAGTCATAGGAACAAACGCCACTATAGGTTCAAAAGCTTATGAAATTGGACTCAAAACAGAAGCATTTACAAATATAAATTCTTGTGCAACTCCTCTTTTTGTACCTCTTGTTGAAGAGGAGATTTTAGATGGTGAAATACTAAACGCCACTCTAAAACACTACTTCAAAAATATGCAAACTCCAGATGCACTCATCCTTGGTTGTACACATTTTCCAATCATTGCATCTTCATTAAGTGCTTATTTTGGAGAGAAAACACAACTGATTCACTCTGGTGAAGCTATAGTTGAGTACTTAGAGAATCAATTTGACTTTTACAAACAGTATGAAAACCCAAAGATGAAATTTTTTGCTTCAGAGAACCCTGAAGCACTTAGAAGCATTGCGAAAAAGTGGCTCTATGAGTAAAAGAGTCTCTATCTTTGGTTATGGAAACACCACTAAACCTTTAACAAAGCATATAAAAAATGCTGTCTTTTATGATGATAAATGCAATGAGCCTTATGGCGGAGAGAATGGTTCTTTTGTAAGACCCTCTCACGAGTTTGACCCAAAACACTCAGACTTAGAGATAACAAGTCCAGGTATTCCACCCTCAAACCCACTCATTCAAAAAGCACAAAATCTCATCAGCGAGTATGACTTTTTTAAAGATGTAAATAACCTAAGTATATGGATAAGTGGCACAAATGGTAAAACTACGACCACTCAGATGATGCAACATCTGCTTAAAGATAAGGGAAGTTTGGCAGGTGGAAATATAGGAACACCATTAGCAGAGCTTGACCAGAGTGCCCCTATTTGGATTTTAGAAACTAGCTCCTTTACTATGCACTACACAAATGAAGCTGCTCCAAACATCTATGTTCTTCTTCCTCTCAGTCCTGACCACCTCTCGTGGCACGGGAGTATGCAAGAATACATTGCAGACAAACTCAAGCCTCTTAGTATGATGAGAAGTGTAGACACTGCCATCATTCCAGATTCTTATAAAGAGACTCCCACAAAAGCAAAACTTATCACCTATAAAGATGAAGCTGATTTAGCAGATATATTTGGCATAAATGCAAAAAGTGTAAACTTTAAAGGTGCTTTTCTAGCCGATGCCCTTTTAGCAATGGCCGTTGATAAGATTCTTTTTGACAGAGTAGACTATGCAAAAATGAACTCTTTTGTTCTTGACCCCCATCGTCAAGAGGAGCTCAAAGATTCTCAAAATAGACTCTGGATAAATGACACAAAAGCGACAAACTTAGACGCGACCATCGCAGCTGTAAAAAGATATGAAGACTCCTTTATACACCTTATCTTAGGTGGTGATGACAAGGGTGTTGACCTTCATGAACTTTTTGATTTTTTAAAAGAAAAAAAACTTAGAGTTTACACTATAGGTTCAAACAAAGAGAGACTCTCTCAACTAAGTACAGAGTATGATGTAGCGTTTACTCAATGCCTAAATCTTGCAAACGCCATCACTAAAATAGATGAAAGACTTACAAAAGATGAAGTTGCCCTACTCTCTCCTGCTGCCTCATCTCTTGACGAGTTTAGCTCATATGCTCAGAGGGGTGATGAGTTTAAAGAGGCTGTAAAAACATTACGCTAAAATACCCTTATTAACAAGGAGTTTTACTTGAAAGCAGCATCTGAAG
>Ga0256826_1000687_pt1 | contig 20738 bp, 5 predicted proteins | sample CV79metaG_FD_185975 | JGI IMG/M metagenome (GOLD analysis project Ga0256826, IMG submission 185975) | Hydrothermal vent microbial communities from East Pacific Rise, Pacific Ocean - CV79 | ecosystem: Environmental > Aquatic > Marine > Hydrothermal vents | place: Pacific Ocean: East Pacific Rise...
AAAGTATCTCCGAAACCCTGCTCTGCATGAACTAAAACAGATTCTCCTGAGAGTTCTTGCCCCTTATAACGAGGACGAATAAAGACATCTTTATATTTCTTAATATGACCAATCATCTGCTCTTTTTTAAAGCGCCATTCATACTCTTTAAAACCTAAGGCAGACTCACCCGTTTGTAAAAGTACCGTGGCTAAATCAAAATGAGCATTCACATGTTCAGGTTCAATACTCAAGGCTTTTTTATACATAGTTTCTGCTCTATCAAAACGCCCTAAATTTTTATAAGCACTTCCACAGTTTGCATAATGGTTAGCAGGTTTATCATCAAGTTGTATGGCTTTGAGGTGAAAGTAGATCGCTTGTTCATACTCCCCAAGTTTATTAAGAGCATTGCCTAAGTTGGTATAGGTTCCTGCATAATCAGGAGAAAGGTTAATCGCTTTTTTATAACACTCAATAGCTTCAATGTATTTTTCAAGTTTTGACAAAGATGCACCAAGGTTACTCCAACACTTAGAGCAGTTCTCAGCTAAAGATACACTCTTTTTAAAAGTAGCCACAGACTCAAGATACTGATGGGTATTGTAAAGCATTACCCCTTGGTCAAGTAAGTCGTCAACCTGCTGTTTCAGTTTACTCAAAAACTTCCTTTAGACCACAGTTAATGCAAGCGTGACGTTTGGATCACTAAACTCATAACTGTTACCTGTTTCTGCACTACTAAGAGTTATATTTGTATAGGCATCAGACGAGCCTGCAATCCTTGCATTTAATAACTCTACATTTCCATTTTGGTTAGTCGAGTTCATTGTAAATGCTAAATCATCATTCGTATCTGTCCACGACTCAATATCACTTTGAGAAATTTGTAGGTTTCCTGAGCCACCATTATTAAAGGTCATTGACTGAATATCTAAGGCTTCTATATTGCTCGTGTTAAGAGACAGTGCTGTATCTCCACCAGCTAAGTCTAATGTGCCTGCATTTAATACTGTGCTGTCAAGACCTGTTCCCCCATCAAAACTTACATTAGCTAAATTAGAAAAGTCTAAACTATAGGTGTCATTTCCTGTGCTCCCCGTAATAACTTCTGTTGTACCGTCATCACGACTTGTTATGTTTCCTGCACTACTCATAGCAACATCTATGTTTTCAATACTACTTAGAGAAAGAGCGGACAAGTCCAGTGTACCTGCATTGTCAATAATTAAAGTATCATTTCCTGCGTCACCATTAAAACTAAGACCACCCAATTGTGATTGGTCAATAGTTAAACTTGACGCACCGCCTGTGTTAAGATTAATGTTATCAATATTGCTAAGGCTTGTATTAGAAAGGTCAACAGTACTTGCATCAAGACGAAGAGAGTCTATTCCACTCACCCCATCAATAACATCTCCATTTTCATCACCTGCATTACCAATAACAAAAGTATCATTACCCGTTCCACCCATTTGGTTATCTGCGCCTGCTCCACCTGTTATAGTGTTCGTTCCATTACCTGCAACAATAATATCAGCACCTGCACCTGCATTAATAACATCATCACCAATTCCTGTAGTAATTTCATTACTTCCTGTGGTCGCATTTACCGTTACATTTCCTGAAGTTTGTCCACTTGCATCAACATCACCAAGAACAAGATTAACCGTAGTGTTTCCATCTCCAAAAAGGGTAATAAGCCCTGCATCTGCTAGACTTGTTTCAGAAATGACATTTATTGAAGAAGCATCTGTTGTAACAGTAACACCACTTGCAATAACGGTTACATTAAGACTCGCCGTAGCTGTACTTCCTGAAGCATCAATATTGGTTTGAACATTCGTAAAGGTAACCGTTCCTACACCTGCTAAATCAACCTCAATTACATCTACATCAATATTTAAAGCATTCACACTTCCTGCATCTGAAATAATAAGCGTACTTGTTCCAGCATCCGTAATAGTTGCACCACTAGCAATAGCCGAGATTGTAGTTAAAGTACCCGCAACATCAATACTACTAAAGTCGGCACTTATCGCACTTAGTATTGCACTTTCTCCACCCGCTACACTAAAGGTCAAGTCAGCACTGTTTGCACTTGTAATACTACTTAAATCAACTGTTGCTCCATCACTTGCAATAATATCTAGTGTTTGAACAACGCTCGAATCAATGCTCATAGTTCTACCTGAGAAGTGATTAGAAGTAGCACTAAAGTCATTTCCATTAAGGTCAATACTATTTACATTTGAGATATTATCTGTATTATCAGCACTTAGGGCTGTAGTAGCTACGATTAGCATAACTAAGGCACTTGTCCCTGTGATATTAATGTAATTATTGTTATTAATTGCAGCACCATTAAATTTCGTTGTACCGCCATTAATTTCTAAGGTTTGATTATGAAGTTGTACAGAAGAAGTACTTAATGTTGATCCTCCTGTAATATCAAAGATATCAATATTTGCACCTAAACTAAGTAAACTGATATTGCTGTCTACACCAATATCCATCGTAACATTATCTGTTGAAGTAAAGTCTATACCTGCACTTGCTTGCGTAATACTGACACTTAAACTACCATCACTTGAATCTACAACATCTACACCAACACCTACTAAATCACTAAACGTGTAAGCTGCAATTTCAGTACCTGTTGCACTAAGTGTCACACTATCACTCACATCAAAGTTAATGCTGTTTACGAGGAGGTAGTCAACCTGTGTTTTATCAATGTTGACGCTGTCATCCGTAGCATTTATCGTAGCAATATTTGCTCCGAAGCTACTAAAAGTTGCGCCACTAATATTACTACCATTGTCTGAGATAACAACACTATCGCTCACAACAAAATCTATCCCAGCACTAGCTTGCACAACACTTACATCTAAAGCATTATCACTACTGTCCACAATGTCAACACCAACGGAGACTAAATCTGCAAAAGTTGCACCTTCTATAGCTCCTTGCGTATCGACAATCGTAACTACATCTCCTGAATCAAAGGCTGTCCCTTGTCCTAGAAGTGTTGTAGCTTGTAAAATATTAAGACTAACAACATCATCACTAGCATTTAAAATATCTATATTACTTGCATACGTTCCAATTGCAGTTACTAAGTCTGCTCCTGTTCCAACTACTGTTACTGTGTCAGCACTAACAAAGTCTATACTTGTGGTTGCTTGTGCTATTGAAAGATTTAAAGTATCGTTATCACTATTTACAATATCTACACCTACTGCGATTAACTCCGTAAAAGTAGCACCTTCAATTGCACCTTGAGTATCGGCAACCGTAACCACATCCCCTGCGTCAAAACTAGTACCTTTTCCAAATAGTGTTGAAGATTGAGACACACTAAGACTAGCAACATCATCGCTGGCATTTAAAACATCAACATTATTTCCATACGTTCCAATTGCAGTTACCAAATCTGCGCCTAGTCCAGTAACGCCAACAGCGTCACTGCTTACAAAATCGATTCCTACTGTAGCTTGGGTTATAGAAAGATCTAAACTTCCACTTGATGAATCAACAATATCAATACCTGTAGAAAAGAGTGTCGCGAAGTTAGCGGCTTCAATATTTGTTTGTGAGTCAGCAACGGTAATCGTATTAGCTGCATCAAAAACTGCACCAATTGTATTTAGAGACAAGGTGTTAATTATGGTAACCGTAGCCGTCGCGTCACTTGAACTTAAGGTATCAAGATTAGCACCTAAGGTAGATAGGTCAGCTCCAGAAATTTCAAGGTCTGTTCCTGTTACTGTAACAGCATCACCAGCACTAAAATCTATTCCTGCTGTTCCTTGTGTCATTGATAGACTCAGAGTATTTATCGTACTGTTAACACTGTCAACACCTACTGCAAGTAAGTCTGCAAAAACAGCAGCTTGTATTGCTGTATCCGTATCAATAACCGTTACAACATCACCTGAAGCAAAGCTCATACTGTCCGTCTTTAATGTTGAAGCTTGAGCTACACTGATATCTGCAACATTATCATTAGCGTCTAAAATATCTACATTAGTAGCATACGAGCCAATAGCCGTTACTAAATTAGCTCCACTATCAACCACGGTTATCGTATCGCCCGCTGTAAAGTTTATACTTGTTGTTGCTTGATTTATAGAGAGACTTAAAGCATTAGTGTCTGTACTATCAACCACATCAACACCTATGGCAACTAAATCATTAAAATTCACTGCTTCGATAGTAGCTGATAAGTCAGCAACTGTAATATTATTTCCCACATCAAAACTAATTCCATAGGTATTAATGTCATCTGCTTGTGTAACATTTATATTTACGGCGTCTGTTGCATTTATACCATCAATATTAGCAGCTAATGTAGAAAAATTTGTTGCACTTAGAGCAGCATTGTTATCAACTATAGTAACAGTATCTGCTCCTGTAAAATCTATGCTTGTTGTTGCTTGAACTGTTGTAATATTTAAAATGTCATTATCACTATCTACAATATCTACACCTACTGTAATTAAATCTGCAAAAATTGCACCTTCAATAGCGGCTTGCGTATCTACAATCGTAACCACATCTCCTGATGCAAAGGCTGTTGACTCTGCTAAGAGAGTTGAAGCTTGAAAAATACTAAGACTCGCAATATTATCATCTGCATCAAGAATATCTACATTACTTGAGTAAGAACCAATTGCAGTAACTAAAGCAGCTCCTGCTCCCGTAATCGTAACAAGGTCACCACTAACAAAGTCAATGCTTGTTGTCGCTTGAGTAATTGAAAGGTTTAAAATATCGTTATCACTATCTACGATATCTACTCCAACACTAATCAAGTCAGCAAAAGTCGCTCCTTCTATAGCTCCTTGAGTATCGGCAACCGTAACCACGTCCCCTGAGTCAAAACTAGTACCTTGTCCTAAAAGTATGGTCGCTTGTGACACACTAAGACTTGCTACATTATTACTTGCATCTAAAATATCTACATTACTTGCATATGTCCCAATTGCAGTTACCAAGTCTGCACCTGTTCCACCGACACTAACAAGGTCGCTAAGAACAAAATTGATACCGGTTGTTGCTTGAGCTATAGAAAGATTTAAAACATCATCACTTGAATCTACCGTCTCTATACCTGTAGCATCCATCGCAGTGAAGTCTGCTGCCTCAATATTTACCTGTGTATCGATAAGGTCTAAAGCATTTCCAGCCTTAATAATGTTATTTGCAAACTGATTTGCCTGAGATACATTAACAATAGTATTCCCATCTAAGGTCGCACTACTCGCCTTACTTAAATCTTTAGCTGTGATATTTCCATTAACTTCAGTGAGCGCTATCACATCTGCTGTTCCCACAGAAATATTTGCACTTGTAATGCTCTCATACTGAGCCATAGTAAGGGTTGAAGTAATCGATCCTGCCGTGCCATCATCTACATTAAGGCTTACCACATCACTTAAGTCAACACTTGTTAAGTTAAGTGTTGTTTTCTGATTGATTGTTTCTATATTTGACAAAGCACCTGTTAAAGAAGAACCTGCTTCTAAGTTTAAAGTATCTAAGCCTGATCCCCCTGAAATAGAAGTACTACTTCCATTAAGGGTAACCGTATAGTCTCCACTTCCTGTTGCATTTAAGAGACCATTGTTAAGGGTTACTACCGTGTCCACTGTTCCTGAAAGTGTTAAAGTATGTGTAGCATCTATGCTACTTGCGTCAACCGTATCGGTATCCGAGCCTGTAATAATAGAGATGTCATTGCTCGTGGATGTGGTAATGTTAAGTGTATCACTTGAAGCACTACCATCTAAGTTAACCACTAAACCTGTAATAGCTAAGGCTGTAGTCAAGCCCGTAATTACTATTTGGGAAGCTGTAATACTACTAGCATTTAAAGTAGAACTTCCACCATTGGTGTTAATAGTCAGCACTTGTCCTGCCATGTTAATAGTACGACCATCTGCTTGTGCAGCGTTCATTATTAAGTTAGCACTTGCATTAATAATTTCAAAATTAATAATTGTCGCACCACTAATATCTGTAACCGTGTTATTAATATCTAAGGTATCTGTGTTGGCACCACCATCAAGTACTCCCGTAGGGTTTACAAATATTTCAACTCTATCATTTCCAATACCCGCATCAAGAGAAACTACATTCGAAGTAAGTGTAATATCATCCGCTCCCGCACCCGTATCTACAAGAAGCTCTCCACCTGCATTGATAATAGTATCAATACCCGTTCCCCCTAAAATAGTTTCAAAAGTTCCTGAAGTAGAGAGATCTACACTATTTGCGGCATTGGCTAACTGAAGGATTTCTATATCAGAAACATTCGTTAAGTCTGTTCCGCTAAGGTTTGCAGCATCACTAATGATTAAGGTGTCTGTTCCTGTGTTTCCATCAATAGTATCATTGGTATCAAGATTAGCATCTGCATAAGTGAAGCTATCTGTACTTGTTCCACCAACTAGGTTTACCCCATTTACATCTACAGTAATAGCGTTCGCTCCATTAAAAAACTCAACTGTTTCGATGCTTGTTAAATTTCCAACACTAGTAATCGTACCAGCATCTTTTAAAATAACCGTATCATTTCCGCCATTTCCTGTAATATTATCACTTGCATTTAGGTTTGCAATTTCATATGAAAACACATCATTTCCTGCGCCACCAAGAACATCATTTATCTGTGAACCGACATCAACAACAACCTTATTTGCTCCCGTCAAGTTACTAGCATCTAGAGTATTAATACTCATCGTCGAGGCTACTGAGAAGTCAAAGGTGTTATTTGCGGTATTAAAAAGCTGTAAGGTATCTATATTTTGTACATTAGCAAGATCAGCACTATCAAGACTAGATGTTCCACTAGTTAACTCTAAAATATTAGCACCCGTACCACCATCAATATTATCACTGGCCTTTATGGAATTTGCAGCCACTTTAATAATGTCATTTCCATCACCAGCAACGACAACATCCGTACCTGTACCTATGCTAATCGTATCATTACCCGTACCACCATTAATAGTGTCATCGCCATTAAATGTTGTCACAATGTTAGAACCATTTGTTAGATTAATCTCATTATCTACACCATTAGCCCCTACAATCGTACTGTTTCCACCGGCAGAATTAATCACGAGGGAACCTACTGAAGTAAAGGTTTTAGAACTTATGTCTAAGTCTTCTCCTGCCCCTAGTTCTACTTGTACTACTTCGAGATTCGTACTACCACCACTATAGTTTGTAATAGAACTATTATCTACAAAATCTTTGTCTAGAGTAGCTGTGAAATTTCCTTCAATGTTTAGTGTCTGAATGTTATCTATATCTGCACCGGATATAGCTCTTAAATCACTTGAAGCACTTAGTTCAAGAGTGTTGTTTCCAGTACCTCCATCAAGAACATCAGCTGAAGCTGTTCCTGAATACAAGATAACATCATCACCATCACCTGCATTAACATTATCAATGGCACCTGCACTAATACTAATGTTATCTGCAAACTTAGAACCTGTAATGTTATCTGCACCAGCACTGTCTGCTATGTTAATGGTTCCACCAAATGTCAGGTTGGCAATGGCACTTAAATCTGTACTGTTAAGTACCGTGTCAACATTAAAAGTACCACCACCTATTAAAGAAGTGATATTTCCTACCTGATCAGAATCTAAGGTTAAGGCTCCTTCAATGTCTAAAGAATCCGTAGCTCCTAAAATCACTCTATCTATACTTGCAGATAAATCAATACTGTCACTGTTTGCCACTTGGTAGATAATATTTCCACTACCACTATGTGTAAAGGCACTTAAATCATCACTGTTGTCAACCGCGATAACAACCAAGTCCGAATTAGCATTACCACCATTAACTAAAAGAGTATCATCTGTTTGGGAAGCACTTAAGGTAAGTGTAGCACCTGAGGCTAAATCAACTTTTGTCAGTGGCGTCAAGTCATCTACTAAAGAAGCCGATACATCCAACGTACTAGCTACTCTCATTTCTAATAAAGCACTGTTAGCTAAAGTAATTGCACTGTAATCATTACTGTTTACAAGAGCTGAATCAAATTGGGTAATTCCTCCATCAATAACAATGCTATTTCCATCTAAATCACTCGCTAATAAAGCTAAAGTCCCCGTAAGATTGATATTGGTAACCGCAGAATCTATTTTACCTTCGAGGTCATTGCTTGAATTAATCTCTAATATTTCTATATTACTAATACTTCCATAATTACTCGTACCATTATCCAGTATCACTTTATCGCTGGTACTGTTTCCACCTACAATGTTGACAAGGTTAGTATTTGCCGTCAGTTCTAAGGTCTCATTCGCGACTAAATTACTAGCATCAACATCAAAAGAAGCATTACTCACACTGACGATTCTTGCCCCAGTATTTGTACCTGAGTGTACAAAATTTGTCGCCGTAGAAATACTCGATAAATCAATATTATGATTTGAATCATTAACTTGAAGATTAAAAGTTTCAACAGCACTGTCAACGGTAAATGTGCTGTCCAGTGCCTCTGCCGAATTTAAAGCAACATTTAAAATATCTCCAGCAACACTTGAACCTTGAATATCAAGACCTGCTTTTGCCGTGGTAGCATCAATGTTCATAATTAAGGACTCATCAGAAGCTGAACCGTCAATATCCATTTTAATATTATTAATCGTAGTCGTTTGGTCAAGACCTGCGGTTAGAACAATTTTTGCAGCGGTTATGTTTGTAGCAGAAAAAGCTGCATTGCTTCCACCTACTCCATTACCCACAATGGTAAGGTCATTTGCCCCTACGTTCACATTTCCACCAAAGTCATTAACCTGTTGAACGGTCATAGAAAGAAGGTCACCCGTAATATTCTCAAAGTTTACAACAGTTGAGCCACTTAAATCAACTGTTCCTTGAACAACAAGTGTATCATTTAGTCCACTGTTTGCACCATTATCACCATCTAAAAAAGCACGTGCAGAATCAATTGTGACGGTATCATCACCATTTCCTGCGATAACACTATCAAAAGCCGTACTACCGAGAAGATTAATAGTGTCATTCGTAGCACCTGTTTGAAGGACTTCAACATCAGCATTAACACCCACCAAGTCAGCCGCAACTAAACTTGCTTGGTCACTAATGACTAAGGTATCTTGATCTGCTCCCCCACTAATGACATCATTTCCATCTAAGTTAGCATCACTAACGGTAATCGTATCAATCCCTGCTTGGGTAGAGATATTGTTATCTCCACTACCAAGAGTCACGCTATCGGAACCCAAACCTGTCGTTACAGCGACATCATTGCTCATTGCACTAATGTCTAAGTCAACGGCACTACTTCCTGCGGAGTTTGCATCTATATTGACAAGTCCTGAAGCATCTGCATTCGAGCCAAGAACTAAAGTGTGCGTAGTGTCATCACTAAGGAGTAAGTTTTCAACACTACTTACATTTGTAAAGTCGACATCGCTAAGATTTCCACCTGTGATATTGTCTGTAATTTCTATAGTATCGTTATTTAAACCACCATCCACACTGTCAGCACTGTTTAAATTAGCGGCAGTAAACTCTATAACATCATTACCAGCTCCTGCATTAATAACATCATCCCCACTAAAAGTAGCAATGGTGTTTGCTCCTGCATTTCCATTAACAACATCATTTCCGGTTGTTGTATCAACACGATTGCCACCTGTTGTACCCAGAAGGTTAACCTCAACTACATCCCCTGCTTGGGTCATATTGGTAATGGTTTTCGTTGTTAAATCGAGGCTATTACCATCAGCAACATCCACAATAAAACGGTCATTGGCTCCTGCTGAACCCGTGTAGGTGTCAATAGCACTTACTTGGGTATCGTCAAGTTTTACTTCAACACCTGCGGTTGCAATTTCAACTTCTTCAATACCACTCACAGTAGCTGTTGTTAAATCTATGTTTGCATTGGCTTCTATCTTATCTGCAACACCCGAACCACCATCAATAATATCTCCCGTTTCATCCCCTGAAACATTGTAAATAAAAGTATCATTTTCATTTCCACCAATGAGGTTATCCGCACCACCGCCACCTTCAAGAATATCATCACCACCACGACCATCTAGGGTATTGGCATTAGCATCACCTTTTAAGTTATCAGCATTACTTGTCGCACGAATAACTTCGATATCTATAAGCGTATCTTGTCCTGCATCACCATCATTTGTAACTTGGACGGCTTGCGTTAAGTCAACAGTAATACCACCAGCTGCTTCAGAGTAGTCTGCAACATCGACATTACTTCCACCAGCACCACCATCTAAAACATCGTCTCCAGCATTTCCAAAAAGCGTATCTGAGCCATCTTGTCCATTTAAAGTGTCATTTCCTGCACGACCATGAAGTTCATCATCGCCAGCACCACCATTAATAATATCTTTAGTGGTTGACCCAATAAGTGTTTGGTTAGCCCCACTACCGTTAATGATAACCTCATCAACATCTGTCATAATTTTTGAAGAAATATCAAGATGATTGGTAGTATCTACAATAAGCGTATCTTGCGTGCCTGCTCCTCCAATAAACTCATCAAATCCTGCCACAGAAATTTGTGACTCATCAATCGTCACAGCTTGGTCTATGCCACCATCAAACTCCATCTTCTCAATATCAGTTATATTGGCATTAGAAATATCATAAATAGCATCATTTTTAACTTGTAAGGTGTCTGTACCCGCACCACCATCAAAAGAGTCTGTTGAAACATCTGCCGCGCTACTAACTACTAAGGTATCATCATCTGCTTCACCAAAAAGGGTATCAACTCCAGAACCACCTTCAAGAGTATCATTGCCTGCATTACCACGGATAACATTATCATTAGTATCACCAGTAATGGTATCTACTATCGTAGAACCTGTTACATTTTCAATACGAAGTACCTCATCATTGGCACCATTTGTACGTGTTGAGACAGATATTCCTGCCCCGTTAAGGGTTAAGTCTATTCCGGCATTAGTTCCTGAGTAATCAAGAGTATCAACTTCACTACCACCATCAAAACTATCACCACCATCAACGTGCCCAAGAAGAAGGTCATCATCTTCTTCTCCAAGAAGCGTATCTACTCCTGCTCCACCATCTAACGTATCTGAACTTGCACCACCATAAAGCGTATCTACTCCATCATCTCCAAACAGTTTATCATTATCATTGCGACCATAGATAATGTCATTTCCACCATCTCCATGAATCTCATCAGAACCACCTAAACCATCAAGTATATTTGCACCACCGTCACCTGTTATGGTGTCTGAACCATTAATAGAACCAAGCACATTTTCAATGCCATGCAAGGTGTCATTTCCTTCCGTTAGACCTGAACCACTTCCTACTCCACCACCAGTATCTAGGTCAACTACGACCTTCGCAACGGAGTTTGTATAATCAACTGTATCATTTCCAGCATCACCTACGTCATCACCACCATAAAGATCATCATCTCCAGCTGCTCCATAAAGCGTGTCATCTCCAGCTTTTCCAAAAATAGTATTATCTGTACTACTTCCTAGCAAGGTGTCATTTCCAAGGGCATTGTCTGAACCAATAATATGCTCAAAATCTGTCAGTACATCAATGTCCATTCCCCCACCAATAATCTGTTGGGTTCCACTTATAGAAAGGTCTACTTTTATTGCGCCCGTAGCATTAGAGTAGTCAATCCAATCGCCTACTGTATGTGCTCCACCATCAAGAATATCATTACCACCACTACCTACGACAGTATCATCACCACCAAGAGTTTGAATAGTATTACTTTCAGCATTACCCGTAATTGCATCATCAAAGTTTGTTCCTTTAAGATGTTCAATATTGCTTAAAGTATCCGTATCTCCAAAGGCATCATTAATAGTCCCTGTCAGGTTTCCACTTATCCCTACTCCTGGTAAACCACTAAGAGAGTAATCTACCCAGTCACCCCCATTTAAGTCGTGAGTTCCACCATCAAGCGTGTCATTTCCGGCGCCAGCAATAAAGGTATCATTACCCCCATCACCACTTTCAATATCATTATCAGCTCCACCCTCTAAGATGTCACTTCCTGCTCCACCAAACAAGGTGTCATTTCCATCACCACCAAGAATAGAATCATTTCCATCACCACCATAAAGAGTATCTACACCACCCAAACCATCAAGAGAATCATTGCCGGTAACACCATTTAATATGTTCGTATTTCCATCCCCTTGAAGGGTGTCATTAAAACGAGAACCAGTAATATTTTCTATATCTGTATAGGTGTCTGTTCCACCATCTCCATCAAGACCTGATGATGTTCCACCATTGTTAAGACTTGCCGTTACCCCACCCGTAACACGTCCACTTCCATCATTAAAGTAGTAATACGCCGTGTCATTGTCCGCTCCACCATCAAGCACATCATTTCCAGCACCACCATAAAGTTGGTCATTCCCTGTATTTCCTAAAAGGTTATCTGCTCCGCTTCCACCATCTAAGAAGTCATTGTCTGCACCACCATCAAGGGCATCATCATTGGCTCCACCAAAAATCCGATCGTTACCACTACCACCATCAAGTACATCATTTCCAGCGGCTCCACTCAAAATATCTGTACCTTCATTTCCAAAAAAAGTATTGGCATTTGCATCACCACTAAGGGTATCATTTAAGGCAGAACCTTGAATGATTTCTATAGAGTTTCCAATGATTGTATCTCGACCATTAAGACCATCTTGTTCTATTTGTGCACTTGATAACGAAAGGTCTACCTCAACGTTTTTAAACTCTGTCCCCGTATGAAAATCAAGAGTATCAATACCTGATCCCCCATCATAAATATCATTTTCAGCTGAGTTTATTAAGGTGTCATCCCCAGTTCCGGTACTGATTCTATTTCGTACAGATGAACCTGTAATCGTATCATTATAGTCAGAACCAACAAGGCTCTCAATCGCTACGAGGGTATCTATTCCTTGGTCTGCCCCAACAACTTGGGCTGTTACTAAACCTAAGTTAACAACTACACCATTTCCATCACCAGGCACCGCTTCTAAAGCAGTAGAATAATCAACTGTATCAGAATTAAGTCCGCCATCAAGACTGTCGTTTCCAAGTCCACCAAGCAGAGTGTCATTTTGCTTATCTCCAAAAAGAGAATCATCCCCTTCTCCACCAATAAGTAAATCATTATCGTCACCACCACGAATGGTATCATTACCGATTCCACCATCAAGAGTATCCGCTCCTGTAACCCCTTCAATGGAATCATCTCCATCATTTCCAAAGATAGAGTCATCTCCTTGAGCTCCAACTAAGCGGTCATTACCTAAGCCCCCATCAATAGAATCATCTCCTTCATATCCATAAATATAGTTGGCATCATCTGTTCCGATAACAATGTCATCACGAGTGGTTCCATAAAGGTTTTCAACATCACCTGTAAAGGTATCTGTATTATTAAAGTTATCCGTACCACCCGTACGCATATCAATATTAATTCCTTGGGTTCCATTTCCAAAAAGACGATAATCTACAAGGTCTGTACCTATTCCACCGATAAAAAGGTCATTACCTGCATCACCTACAAGTGTGTCATTGCCAATACCACCATTAATAGTGTCGTCACCTGTTCCTCCACGAAGAAGGTCATTCCCATCTTGACCTTCTAGCGTATCAGCACCATCATTTCCAAGAAGGGTATCTCTACTCAGACCCCCTTGAAGTAAGTTATCTCCAGCATCTCCATAAATCGTATCTATAAAATCTGTACCAATAATATTCTCAACATTACTAATGGTGTAGTTAATAGTAACTCCACCCTGTGTTGCTGAGTTGTTTTCTAAATCAACAAAGACCTTACCTGTAATCTCTGGGGTATTAAAATCAATAACATCAACATCATTTCCACCATCAATTGAGTCTGAACCACCAGAGGCTAAGAAAGTATCATTTCCATCATTTCCAAGAAGTGTATTTTCAGTTGTATCGCCTTTAATAACATCATCATAAACAGAGCCTTGAACATTTTCTATTTCCGTTAAGGTGTCTGTATCTCCGTAACCGTCTGTTGCAGTGTTGGCTTGTAAGTCAACATTAACACCAATGGCAACATTTAGTGGGTCATTTGAATAGTCAACAAAATCACTCCCGCTTCCACCATCAATAGAATCATCACCTGCACCACCTTCTATAGTGTCACTATCGTTTTCTCCGTAAAGGACATCATCTCCAGCCCCACCACGTAAAACATCATTAGAACCACCACCTAAAAAGGTATTGGCAACATTATTTCCAACCATAGTGTCTGCAAAATTAGAACCTTGAATCACTTCAACATCATAAACAGCAGTAGCTCCACTACCTGAGGTTTCGGTAAAAGTGTCCCTTCCCCCATCAGCAGTTTTAGTAACTTGATTTCCTACGTCTGAAAGGTTAACCGTGATTTTATCGGCTTGGTCAGCGTAGTTAGCAACATCAATTTCACTTCCCCCAATAAGCACGTCATTTCCTGCACCTGAGTAAAGCGTATCTGCCCCTGCTTCACCTTCTAAAATGTCATTTCCTGCGTCACCAAACAGAGCATCATCATCAACGCCACCAAGTATTTGATCATTTCCCGTACCGCCATGAATAATGTCTAAACCGGCATCCCCTTGAATATAATCATTTCCAGAGTCACCGCTAATAATATCGTCTGCATCATCACCAAAAAGAGAGTCATCTCCCGTACCACCAAAAATGGTATCTGCACCTTCATTCCCATGAACTGTATCATTTTGACCACCACCATAAAGGGTATCTGCTAAGAGTCCTCCATCAATAATGTCATCTCCGTCACCACCTGAAACAATGTCTTTTCCATCCCCACCAAAAAGAGAGTTTTTACTTTCACTTCCGGTTATAGTGTCATCAAAATCACTACCAATAACATCTTCAACATTACGAATAGTATCGGTACCTTGGTTTGAAATAGCCGTTCCATCATCATCTGTTTTAAGCACCACATTAACCGAAGAAGTCTCTGTTGAAAAGTCTATAACGTCTTTTCCGATTCCTCCGTCAATAAGGTCATCTCCAAAACCACCAATGAGCGTATCATCTCCACTCTCGCCCAAAAGAGTATCATTTCCATCACGTCCATCTAGCGTATCATTTCCGGCACCCCCAGAAATAACATTGACACCCACATCACCACTTAATGTATCTACAAAGTTCGAGCCTTTGATATTTTCAAAACCACTTAAGGTATCGGTGGCACTTGGTGCGGTTCCTGTTCCTGCTGCTAAATCAACAACGGCACCAACAGAAGCGACATAAGAGTAATCCACCGTGTCAATATCATCTTCACCATCAAGAATATTCGTACCCGTACCACCAGCAATCGTATCATTTCCACGTGCACCGCTTAGAGTATCGTCCCCTTGAAGTCCTAAAATAGTGTCTTTTCCTACCGCTCCAATAACTGTTGTGTCCCCTTGAGACGTAGTAATTACATTATAGTTCGCATTGGTTGCAAGAACAAAGGCATCACCACCTAGGTCAATATAATCAATTGCTCCACCAGGGTCATTTCCATTGGGAAGGTAGTCATAACGAATCTCATTCATTACAAACTGAATAGCATCTGTCCCTGAAAGCTCTGTAATATCAGGCGTCTGAACACCCTCTTGACCCGGTAATAAGTTAGCTCTATCAAACGTTGTTGTAAAAGAAAAAACTGCGTCAATTCTTGTTCCATCTGCAAGAGGTGAATACTTTAGTACAAAGTCTGCCGCACCTGTAAACTTATTAACTACAAAACCTGTCATTACGGTACCATCAGTTGAAGGGTTAACTACCCAGGTACTTCCATCTGTACTCGTTGCACCAACAATCTCATAACCGTTTGGTAGGTTCGCAATAGTAATTGCCGTAATCCCAAAACCCGTAGGCTGTTCAGGGTTAATACGCAAGGTTCGTGAGAGTACTCCAGTATCATCAAATAAGGTAGGATTATCGGCTTGAATAAGCAATGGTCCTGTTTGTGCCGAGTAGTCTAAAACTTCTGATTGGAACTGAGCTTCAGGAGTTGATTCAACACCCCCATAAGCAGAACCACCACCACCGTCAACAGTAGTCGGTGTAGCAGCATTGTCTTCAATCTTTTGCGTCTGAAAAAGATTAATTGAAAATTTTAGTCCCGCTTGAACTGCGTCTGTAATTTCAGAAATAGCAACATTTACAGGGTTGTCATCTTGTGGTCTGTAAATAGTATTGTTGTCGTTCTCTTCTATCTCATCTGGGGGAGGAAGAGGTTCATCTTCAAATTGATTTTGGTATTGAGGAAGTTCAGAAGGAGGAGGATTGTCATTTAACACCATTGAAATATTGTCGTTTTGTTCTATCTCTTGAGGTTTTTCATCTGAGAACTCATCATTAAGTTCTACAAAGTCATCAGTAATGACACTTTCTGCAGGGGTCTCTTTAATGTCATCAACTTGAAAAAGAATATCATTAAGGGTTAAGGCTGAAGAGGGGAATTCTATACCAACACTGTTCTCTTCAAAAGCAAGCATACCCATCGCCACAAAGGTAATGGTAGAACCGTTAGACAGGTGCATAACGACATCTCCACCTACTAGTTGATAGGTGGCTTCATCTTGGTTTTGTGCGAAAGTGATGGTGTCTTGTGGCTGTACAAAAACATTAAGATTTTCACCCGCTGCTGGAAGCTTTTTGATGTCAATCTTATTTTGTTTGTAGTCAATGCCGTTAGCAACGCTCATAAAGTATCCCCCGATACAGGCTTAATTAATACTCTATTATAGCAAATACTGCTCCACTTTTTGGAATTAAAAAGAATAATTAAAACTTATTTTAGGTGATGTAATTAAGAGTGTTTTTATTTAATTAAATTAAACAGCTAAAAGCTACGTTTTGCGATGCCTTTATCGACTGCTTCATCAATATTTAGACCGTATTTTGGGTTCTTTACACGAAGCTTTTGGTCAATAGCAAGAATAATATCTTTGTCCGCTTGGGGGTTAGAACAAAGTGCCATAATAACAGCTTGATAACGTTTAAAATCAGGATGAGGAAGATCCCCTAGCTTTGCATGGATTTTTCCATGATGTTTCACCAGTTGTTCTATACCTTCTCTAAGTTCCTGTTTTGTTGTTTCTTTCCCTTTAAAAAGCTCTGAAATCTGTTCAAACGTGAGCGATTTAGAAGGATCAATTTTAACTTTTTTAACACTTTTTTTAATCTTAGGAATATGTTTAGAAATTTTTTCATCAGGAAAAACTAGATACGAAAGAAGAAGAGGAATAAGAATGACTAAAAGAACTATTAAAATCGTAACGAGTGTAGTTGAAGACATTAAAAATCCTTATGTTATAAAACTATTATAACATAAGGAGTGATCTCTCTTTTAATGCATATCCTCAAACTTACGTTTAGCTGCAAAAGAGTTAACTGTTAATTTTGAAAATGCTTCGACATAGTCCCAAAAGCTCTGCTTGAGCTCTTCATTAACATCAGTTGCATCAAGTGTCTCTCTCATACATCCTAACCACTCTAAGCGTGATTTATCATAAATACTAAAGTCATCATGAATGCGAATCATAAACTCATTAAGTTCCATGCCATCTGCTTCTTTATAAACCTTAGGTCCCCCACAAATCTCAATAAAGAAAAGTGTATTTTTCTCTTTTATAACATTAAACTCATCCTCATCTTGAGGGAAAAAGTTAGCAATATCACTCTCATAGATACAGTCGTAAAAACGGTACATCATCTCTTTCATTCCATCAAAACCTAGCGCATCATAAAAACCTTTTGCTGGATTTGTAAAGGGAACATCTTGTCCCTGTTGTGTCTGTGTTATTTTAAAATTCATAAGTACCCTTTATTAAAACTCGAATTATGCAATAGGAAACTTAAAAAAGCAGGTGTGAAAAAAATTAAATAGAAAGAGGAAGAACTAAAGAGATTGATTCTTTAGTTCACAAGGAGAGTAGGAGGATCGGTGTTAATATTTTCTTTGCTCAGGCTAATGAACATGGTTTAGCTTATCGCTAACATGCTCTTATTTTATACTTGAACTAGAATTTAAGAATTACATCCAACTGTACACGCGTATAGTCTGGCTTTTTTGCTAGAGTAGTATCTTTTGATCTACTTTCATACAGTTCATCAAAGAAGAAGTTACCTGCAAGGTATGTTTTCTTACCAAATTTGTATTTTGCTCTAATTGCATGACCTTTAGCCGCAGTACCACCACCGAAGTTATCTGAATCAGAATATGCACCATAGGTTGCATCCTCTTGAAGATCAGTATATGAGTATTTAACTTGCCAGTCATTTACCTTTTTGGCCTTACCTATTTGAACGGCTAAATCATATCCAAAGTTCTTATCACTTGCTCCAAGGTTATATACAACGCCTGCTGCAACTTTAAATGGTTTGCCAAATACATTTTTAAACTGTAATTCACCAAAGCCTTCTACAATATGATAGTCATTTTCATACAAACCATTTGCATCTAAAGTATTACCTTTGTTTTTACCATTAAAAAGAGGAATGTTGCCTTCTAAACCATCATAATAATACAGACCCGTACCTAAATTAAGTTTTGCAGATTCTAATTTTATTTTTTGTACATATTGTGCAACAAATAAGTTAACAGTGTCTGCCTTAGCTGTGGCTTTTTCTTCCAAAGTTGGTTGGTCTGCACCTAGAGTGATGATTTTTGTATCATCTTTATACTGGTAGTTTAACCCGTTTAATGAAACATCATTATCCCAAACAAGTTGTGATTTAATAGGTCTGTACATCATGTATTGCTGTCTACCTACTTTGTAAAGAGAGTTACCCGTCTCGTATACTAAACCTAAAACATTAAATCTAAGTGACTGGAAAAAGTAATCATTCAAATTTTCATTATCAAGGAATGTTTGGTTTCCTGAAGTTGGGTTTGCAAAACCAGATCTCATACCAACTTCAAAATGAAGTTTTTCTGTTAGATCAACCTCTGCACCTAATCTTAAACGATATCTATTTCTATATTTATTCTCATCATCAGGAGTATCATCTCTTTCAATGCTCTCATATCTTAGTCTTAAGTCACCTTTGAAATGAAATCTATCCATCATACTTTTTTCAGTTTTTTTAGTTTGTTTAGTAACTAACTTAGCTTTCATATCAGCTAGTTGAGCTTCCATGTGTTCAATGTCTTTTTTTACTTCTTCTTGACTTTGGTTTTTCTTTTCTTTTATTCGGTCATGTGGTGTTTCAACATCTCCAGCAGCCATAGCCACTGTTGCTAGTACAGCCATTGATAATATAATTTTTTTCATTCTAATCTCCCAATTAAATTGCCGAAATTATAAGGAAGCTAGATTACACAAAGGTTACAAACGCTGTAACCTTGTAATAAAAGAGAAGTAATTGAGAGAGAAAAACTAGATAAGCCCGAGCAGAGCGGTAAGTAAGACTGGTGGTGTAATCACTAAACCAACCTTCATGTACTGCATCCACGTAATTTTAATACCCTTTTGTGCCAGCACATGTAACCAAAGTAAAGTCGCAAGTGAGCCAATTGGTGTCATTTTTGGTCCAAGGTTACATCCAATGATGTTCGCATACGCAAGAGCCGTATGTCCTGTTTCAGCAATGGCAATATCCATAATCATAATCGTCGGCATATTGTTCATAAACGAACTTAAAATAGCCGCAAGAACACCCGTTCCAATCACCGCAAGGGTATTACTATAACCTACCATTGCATCAATCATAACAGCAAGGTAAGAAGTAAGCCCTGCATTTTTAAGCCCATAAACAACTACATACAGACCAATACTAAACCAAACTACTTGCCATGGAGCCGTCTTAATAATATGCACCGGTTCCACCGCTTTAAAGTAATTTGCTATTAGTAAAAATACAATTCCACCACCAAGAGCAAACACAGAGACAGGAAGATTATAAGCATCTCCTACAAAGTAACCCACCATTAAAAGTGCTAAAAAGTACCAAGACAGTGTAAACATTGTTTTGTTTTTAATGACTGACTCAGGGCTTACTAGTTTGTCTATGTCAATTCGAGAAGGGATGTCTTTTCTAAAGAAAATCCATAAAACTGTAATAGACGCAATGATACTCAGCACATTTGGTAAGAACATGTTTTTTGCATATTCCCAAAAACCAATATCAAAATAACCTGCGGTTACAATATTAGTCAGGTTTGAGATAACTAAAGGATTAGAAGCCGAATCTCCAATAAATCCTCCTGCCATTAAAAAAGCAAAGACCGCAATAGGGTCCATTTTTAAATGTCGCATCTGAGCAAGTAAGATAGGCGTTAAAATAAGTGCGGCTCCATCATTAGCAAAAAATGCTGCTACAACGGCGCCAAGAAGCAAGATATAAACAAACATCAAGTGTCCATTACCCTTAGAGTAAAGTGCCATTTTAATCGCTGCCCACTCAAAGAAACCAATCTCATCTAAAACCATAGACAAGATAATAATCCCAATAAATGCTAAGGTAGCATCCCAAACTATACTCGTCACCTCAACCACATCAGCAAGAGAAACAATCCCTAAAGCAACAGCAACAATAGCACCAATAACTGCCGTTGTCCCAATCTGAAGACCTTTCGGTTGCCAGATAACAAACACAAGGGTAACTAAGAACAGTCCAAAGGCTAAGAACATAATTCAGCCTCCACAAGAGGAAGAAGTTCGGTTTCAATTTCCATCATTGTTTCAGCAAAGGCTTCAGGACCT
>Ga0256826_1000688_pt1 | contig 20719 bp, 22 predicted proteins | sample CV79metaG_FD_185975 | JGI IMG/M metagenome (GOLD analysis project Ga0256826, IMG submission 185975) | Hydrothermal vent microbial communities from East Pacific Rise, Pacific Ocean - CV79 | ecosystem: Environmental > Aquatic > Marine > Hydrothermal vents | place: Pacific Ocean: East Pacific Rise...
CGTTCAGGACGAAACTCGTTTTTAATGTTCTCGTTTGCCACTTCCCACATTTTTCTATTCTCTTCTAAGCCATAACGTTTTCCTGCTCCATAAACGATATACATAAAAGTTATATGGGTTGAAAAAGCATCATATCGTTTAGTTTTCCAATTCCAATTGTTATCATAAGCTCCCAAGTCAAAAGGTTTAAAATCATTTTTATAATGGTTTAAACTGAGTAAAAGAGATTTTGAAAATGAAATATACATCTCCTCATCATGATACTCCAAATCTTTCACATAACGAAATCCACGCTTTTTAAAATAGTTTTTGGAACACCCTACACTGTTGGAATATTTACTTGTATGGTAGTCATAAGTTTGATAACAGCCCATTTTTTTAGACTCTATATGGGTAACAAGTTTAGCCAAAACAGCTTGGTCTTCACGAAGCTCTGCCACTTTATACAAACGTCTAAAGAGTGAAAAGTTTAACTCATTAATAGGCAAAAGATGCAACGATGCCAAAAAATGTTTATGATATTTCACATCAATACTCGCCCACATATAAAGCTTTAGATAAAGTTCATCAAGCTGTGACAACAAAGGTGTAATCTCCTCTTTCACTTTTCGTCTCTGATCTCTATACCAAGAATCTATCTCTTTGTAACGCTTAAGCCCCTCTTCCACCATATCAGTCAAAAGTTTCACCTGCTCTACAAACGATTCAGAGCTTTCATTTTGTAGTGAAACAGCAAATGGCATAGCAAAAGTTAATGCACGAATCTGTTTCGCTTCATACTCTTCATGAAGCAAGAAAAGAGCCTCCTCTACAATGTAAGAGGAAGCTTTATCAAGTTTGTTTCTCAATGACTCAATGGTTGGACGAAGTGTTGCATCTCTGTATCGACCCAAAGTCCATGCAACCGAATAGTAAAAAGCATTCTCCTCTTTTGTCCCTTGCTCATAGAGAGCGACAATAAGCTCTTTTACCTCCTCTATTTTTAATTCACCTGCACGATAGATAAGTCGTGAAACTTCGTAGTTATCAACTTTTTTTAATTTTCCATTTTCTATCTCTCCTGCTTTTTTCAAACGTTCTAAAATCAACGCTTTATACGCTTCACTACTCATGGCTGTTCGCTCTTTTTTCTCAGCTTGATTGGTGGAGTCGTAACCCTCTTTTACCACATAATCTTTGTTCATTTTTGAGACAACCAAAGAATCATAAATTTTTTGAGCCGACTCCAAATCAACAGCTGTTGAGGTTTTTGAACCCTCTCTTAGGGTTGCACCTGCACGTCCATACTCAAAGTTGACCAAGTATCTTCCCCTTGAAACTTCAACCAAGTAGACGTTATAGACCTTATCAGAAGCACCTTTTTGGTAATGTAATAGTGTTTTTTTAACGGTTTTCATAGCTACCTCCTCTACTTTCTAAACATATTTAAAATATTATTAACAAATGATGGACTCTCTTCTTCCTCTTCAGGTTTTTGAGTTGTCACCGTTGTTGTAGCTGTTTGAATTTCAGGAAGAATCTCCTCTTTTAACTCCCAAGGCTCTTCCCCTTTGGCTGATTTATCTCTAAACGCTGAAGAGCTTGAACCCAAGTTACCAATAGGATATTTTTCTAATAAAGGTTTCACTTGTGCCATATATTTTGCCCCTTTTTCAGCATCTACCATCTTAATAAAGTTGGCATACCCCCAAACCGAAGCCATAAGGTTTTCAGATTTTCCATTCCATGATTTCCCCTCAACTCCACTCTGTTCGATTTGGTAAAGTAAGGCTCTAAACTTCTTTAACTCTTTACGAGAGATAGAGAGTTTTTCATTCACCACCACACCTGTCACCTCATGCCTTGCACCTTTTTTCATGATTTTGGTCTTTTTAGGGTGCAAGATGAAACCCTCCTCTTTGGTAATCCCCTTTATCCAATACATCATCTTATTAATCTTGGTATATTCAGAAGAGGAAAAGGTCATATCATCGGCATAACGGGTATAACTAAAGTTCAAACTTTTAGCAATTCCACTCATCCGTTTGTCAAGTTTACGACAGATAAGGTTGGTAATCATCGGAGAAGCAGGTGAACCTTGTGGCAAATAACGTTGCCCTGTATAAAGGTAAAGTTTTTCACCATCTAAAAGCACCTCTTTGGTCTCAGCCTCAGTGGTCAAAATGGCTAAAACCGTTGCCACTTCAGCAGAGTACCCCAAACTTCTAAAAAGCCCTTTAACACGTGCATAAGTAAGGGTTGGGAAGAAGTTTTCAAGGTCACAGTTAATCACCACTGACTTACCTATATGGGGTATGGCATTGGTGACGATGCTTTTTTTACTTACAAAACCATGGGTCTCTTCACTCACCGATACTTTGTTTAGAATATTCTCTAAAATCCAATATTGCAGACGTTTAAGCTTAGGTTTTGGAGCAGAAATCTCTCTAAATCCCCCTGTCTTTTTTGCCATTTTAAAACGGACATAATCGGTTCGTGCTGAAAGCTTTTGAGTATAGGTTAAAAAACGAAGTTCTTTAAGATTCACACCCATCTTGTTGGCTAAATCTTTGGTATCTTTGATGAGAAAAAGATTGTTTGCATTAAGAAGCTCTTGATTACTCTCTTTTTTATCACTATCTGCCATAAAAGCATGACCGATATAACCCAGTTCATTTTCTCGTTTTTCGGCTCTTCTTTTTATCGCCTCTTGCTCTTTGACCTCCCTTTTTGCTTTGGTCTCTTCTCTTCTTACTAAAGCATCTGCCATACGCTGTTTATGTATCTCTTTGATCACAGCTTCAGGATTTCGTATTTTGGTGGAGAGTTGATTGAGTTCTTGTTGTAGTTGGGTTTTTTTCTCTATAAGTTCTTGTGCAACTTTGGGCTTAGAGCTGTCCCAAAATCCCAAACGTTTCATCTCAGCGAGAATATAGCTATCTTTGGAGGTCTTTTTTATTTCGTCGTAGAGTTCTTGACGGGTCATTGAGTGTCCTATTTATGTAAAAATTATTAAATTTAAAGGTTTTACTTTTTATAAAATTGGGGAATAATGGTTTTAATCTCGAAATATACCGAGGCTAAAGCCGTCGATTCCACCTATGCAGATTGCATTTTTGGAATCGGTGTGTTTACACCCAAACAAAAAAGTCAAAAAGTTTGTTGATTGGTAAGTTATATAGAAAGTATGAAAATCTTCGTTCATTCAAATATTAGCCTGTTCAACTCGACACAAATAGACGTATACCTACGTTATTTGTCTTGACAAGACTACTACGAAATAACGTAGGTATACGTCTATTTGTAATAGTAAAGAATAGGTTAATAAAGCTTTGTTAGACTCTAAACAGACATAGCGATTCACTATGCAGATTGCAAGGTTCTTTCATACTTTCTGCACGTATTATACTATATATATTTTTAAATTGCAAGGTTTTTATAAAATTAATTCCAATTTGACATATTTATAAAAAATAAATTTCATTTTGACATTTAAAAGTGCATGGGAAATTAAGAAAAATATAAGAGCCTTCGTTCATTCAAATATTAGCCTGTTCAACTCGACACAAATAACACTATGTAAAAGTTATTTGTCTTGACAAGACTACTACGAAATAAGTTTTACATAGTGTTATTTGTAATAGTAAAGAATAGGTTAATAATGCTTTGCTAGACTCTAAACAGACATGGCGATGCACCATGCAGATTGCAAGGGTCTCTTATATTTATAGAAGTAAGTTTATAATAAATACATAAAAATAAACTTAAAGTTATAATGTAATTATGACAATACAAAATTTCTACAAGTGGAGTATAACAAATTATCTAAAATTATCTAGTAAAAAGTTGGTAAAATTTTTAAATTAACCAATAAAGCTCTTATCAATCGCATTCATAAAATTGTGCTATAATCCCCTTTATTTAGTAAAGGACAAATAACTTATGCAACACTACGGTATAGAAATTTTTAAAGAATTGGACCAGAGTTTTGAACAGCAGTTTTTAGAATATGGTAAAATTGTCTCTTTTAAAAAGAAAGCAACCCCCTTTCTTGATGGAGAACTCTCTAAATATTTTTATATTGTCCTCAAAGGTAAAATAAAAAGCTTTCAAATAAATCTTGAAAACTCCAAAGAACAAACACTCTTTGTTTACCGTGCTGGAGATATGTTTGACACCTTAGTTCTACTTGATGGAAAACCTCATGATGTTCTTTATGAAGTATTAGAAACAGCCGATGTGTTAGAACTTCCTATAGAAAAAGTACGTGAGTGGCTAAAAACAAATGAACAATTTAACCAACATTTTTTTCCATACATTGCATCACAAATTCGTCATACTGAAGAGTTGGCATCTGACCTTTCACTCTACTCTACCTCTGAACGACTCTCAAAACTACTTTTACAAAATATGAATCCCAACGATGACCACTACTATCAACTGCTTCAAAACCTTTCAAAAACAGAGATTGCAAAACTACTGGGTACAGTTCGAAATGTGGTAGAGCGTCATCTAAAAGAGTTAGAAGCTGAAAATATTATAGAAAATGAACGTAAAAACATCTATGTTAAAGATGTAAAAAAACTGCTAGAAAACTCCGAACAACTACTACTTAACTAACACACACTCTTTAAATATCAGGAAAAATGGGAGAAGAGAATGATTGGAAAACTTATAATTGCTAGTATACTAACAGGTATAATTACAGGGGTATTTATTACCATCTATGAGATACTTATTCTCTTTATGACCTATTTTATTTTTATGGGAGACCCCATAACCACCATACCAGATTTACCTGTTTGGTATATCTATTTTGTTCCAACTGTTGCCATTTTTTTTGTAAACTATCTCTCATCGAAAGACAAACATATTAGAGAATATGGAATCAATGAGATTGCTGAGTCTGTTTATGAAAACAGAATGACCCTAAAAGTAAAAACCCTTTTCTTAAAAGTACTCGCCTCAGTACTCTCTTTATCCAGTGGTTTTACGGTAGGAACAGAAGGACCTAGTGCTGGAATTGGAGCAATGATTGCATACCAAATACATAAATGGTTTCAACTCCCTACCATGCTAATAAAAATGATGATTTCAGTGGGTGCAAGTGCTGGTGTTGCTGCTGTGTTTGTTTCCCCTCTAACGGGGATTGCTTTTGCCATTGAAAACATCGCTTATCAATTTATTAAACAATATGTCACCTATCTAATTTTGGCTTCGGTTATCTCCTTTTCTATTGCAATTAACTATCTTGAAGCGATTCAATTTTTTCATTCATCAGAGAAACTTATGAACAATGACTACATCATTGCCAACCTTATTTTCATCCCTTTTATCACCTCCTTTATCTATCTCTACCTTTTTCTGAAAAAAAAGGTTTTACACTTTATAGATATTGGTATTTTTAAAAATTTTCATGCTTACCGTAACCATATCTTTGCACTTCTTGGAGGGAGTGTTATTGGAACAATTTTACTCATAGAACCTCAAGCTGCTTTCTCAGGAAAAGAGATGGTAATACTTTTAATGAATGAGGAGGAGCATATCCCTATTATTGTTATTTTTACCCTTATTTTTCTCCGTATTGTGGGGACAACTGTTGCCATCTATGCCAATGCTGTAGGGGGAGTTTTTTTACCCCTTATGAGCATAGGAGCATTAACAGGATATGCCTTTGGTGAACTGATGACGCAATACATATTTGATGTTGAACCTTTTTACTTTGCTGCCATTGGTGCATCTATTTTTATGGGAGTGATTATGAAACTCCCCCTCACGGCTGTTATTTTATCTTTGGAAACCACCTTAGACTATAATGTAGTTCTTGCAACAGGTATTAGTGTTGTTTTGGTAGAGTACTTCTCCAACCTTCATTTTAACATAAAAAAGAGATATGTCAACAAAGCCGATAAGATTGAAAAAGGTACTTAATATTTTATTATTTTGAAGGGATAACCTCTAATACCCCACTCTTTTTTACAGGGGTATGGGTTGAAGATTCTATCTTCATAACCACCTTTGCTTTATCATGAATAAATGGATATATCTCAATCTCTTTCACTTTATCATTGGCATAATCAGGATGAACAACTATTTTAGGAATCTCTCCATTTGAAAGTTTCTTAATTTCAGATACAACTGTAATCTCATCTGCTTGAGCCAATCCATTCATAACTGTAAGTAGTAAAACCATTGCCAATTTACTTTTCATTTTTTATCCTTTCCTCTCTATTTTTTCTCTGAAGACAAAATCTCATCTTTGAAATTTTTAAGTTTTTTACCTAACTCATCAAAGAGCTTCTCTGCTTTGTTTGAACCTTTAAGCTCTTTTTCTATATTTATAATTGACTCATGTAACTGTTTATAGGTTGTTGCACTTTTACTGACATAGCCTAACTTCTCTGCTTTATCCAGTTCATCACTTGCCATACTAAGATGCTTTAATGCTTGGTCTTTATTTTCCTTTGCAATATCTGAGGCAATCCGTACAAGATCAACGGTATTAATAAGAGGAATAGGAATAATCTCTTTCACCTCTGTAAAAGTACTTAATGCCAATTTTAAAACCTCTTTTGCCTTATTGGGTTTCTCTTCTATAATATATTTAGAAGCCAACTTTAACGCATCAGGGTAGGAGATAAGGGGTAAACTTAGCACGGTTAAATCAATTTCACTTTGTAGTGTAATAAGTAGCTCACCTGCCTCTTGAACTTTTCCCTTATCTATTAACTCTTTGACCAATTTCAAACTCTTATCTACATCATCAGCTGTACCAATAAAATTTTTCACCACCATTCTATTTTCAATAGGGAGCAATTTCGGTGTATCTTTTGCACTCAAAATCGCTTCCAATTTTCCCAATGCCAACTCTATATTTTTGGTTGCATCTTTCACTTTATTTTCATTTAAATCTTCTAATGCCTTTGCAGACAACTTCAGAGAGGTCAATGCCTCTTTAACCAACTGTACCTTCTTATCATTTGCATTTTTCGTTGCATTTTTAGTTGCTTGTGTACTCACCTCTTTACTTGTTAACGTTTTATTTGTATCTGCTGTTGCCAAACTTGTTAAAAGTAAAGATGCAACCAATGTTGATAATAGTGTCTGTTTCATCTATACATCCTTTTACTGTATTAGTTAATATAGTTTAGTCTTATTGGCTAAACCTGATAGAATAATATCACAAAAAAAAATAGAAAAAATGCTACAAAAGTTGCATTTTTTTAAAAAAATCCTCTATTTTGAAAAAAATTATTCTAATGAACATCTTACAAAACTCTTTGGAATCGATGGTTTTAGTCAAATGGCTATATTGTTGTCTTGTTTTAATGTTGTATGGGAGGATTGAACCACCGTTAGGACAAACAAGCTCCCCATTGGTATCAGCCCAACGAATATTTTTAAATATCCCATGGATTTCCTCATCACTCATCATTGCTATTTTACGATTGATAATATTCTTACTTCTGATAATAGTAAAAAATGTTGTGCCATAATTTTATCCTTATTTATAATTGATGATAATTATATTATATTTAAGTACGTAAGTCAGAAGATAATACTCATTATTGAGTATTTTAATATTTTATTTAAGTATAAATATACTCATATATACTTTTTGATATAATAGTCCTAAATATACATAGGAATAGGATAATGACAATTGAAGATATGCCTGTAAGAATTATTAAAAGTAAATTAGCAGAAAATAAAATGAGTGTAAGCAATTTAATTGAAAAGTTAAAAGAGTTTGATGAGGACTTAACAGAACAATCATTTAATAATAAAATGTATAGAGGAACATTTAGTGCAATTTTCTTTTTCAAATGTATGGTGGCTTTAAATGTAAAAGATGTAAGGCTTTTGAATATTAAAAAATGTTAAAATTTCACTAGGTATAAAAGGACAAAAGATGAATTACCCATTGCATGAATTAGATTGGCAAGAATTTGAAGAAGTAGTAACCTCAATATGTGAAGATATATTGGGGACTGGTACTATAATATTTTCAGATGGAAAAGATGGTGGTCGTGATGCAAAGTTTACAGGAACAGCAAATAATTTTCCTAGTACTGCTAGTCCTTGGATAGGTAAATTTATAATCCAAGCTAAACATACCAACAAAATTGGTGCAAGTTGCTCTGACAGTGAATTTAAAACGACTTTAAATAAAGAAGTTTCAAATATAAAAGATTTAAATGACGATAAAAAACTTGACCACTATTTAATTTTTACAAATAGAAAACTTGGAGGGATGCAAGACCCAAAGATAGAAGATTTTATTGATAAGCAATTAAATGTTAATAATCAAGTATTAGGTATAGAAAGAATTAATAAATGGTTAAAAGATAATCCATCTATTGTTAAAAGACATAATTTATCAAGATTACTATTGCCATTACAATTTTATGAAGAAGATTTAAAAGAGATTGTTCTTACTTTTTGTGAAATAGATTTTGATTGTGATGAAATAAAAACTATAGAGAGAAAAAATAATAGAATTTCGATAGAAGCAAAAAATGAATTAAATTCAATGAGTCAGAAATATTTTGATAATGCTTTTCAAAAATCAATGAAGGAATTTTCATATATAGAAAACTTTTTTAAAGACCCAAAAAATAGACGATTAAATAAAAAATATAATAATACTATTGATGATATTCAATCTAAAATACTTGTTAAAAGAGATGAGTTTAAAACTTTTGAAGAAATTTTGGAATTTTTATATGATTATATTTTTAATTTACATATAGATACATTGAAAGATGATAGAAGACTAATACGTGTTTTTCTTCATTATATGTATTTTCATTGTGATATAGGAGTGATGGAATGAGCTTAATTTATCCATCAAAACATACCAGTCTAAAATATTCTATTGTTAATATATCTGCAAATATTCTAAAAATATTAAAAGAGAGTACAATTATAGGATACGATGAATTGCTACTTCTGCTAAAAAATAATATTGGTGAAGCTGTAGAGGAGATGTTTCTATTCAGTTTGTCATTTTTATATATACATAAAAAGATTGAGTATATAAAAGAACTCGATTCAATAAGGTTAATTTCATGAAACTATCTAAGATATACGCAAACAAACCATTTAAAAATATAGAATTCAATGAAGGATTAAATGTTATTCTGGGAAAGATGTCAGACCGAGATAATAGAGGACTAGATAGTCATGGTTTAGGAAAATCCTTACTTTTAGAGGTCATAGATTTTTTACTACTAAAAAAAGTAAAATCAAAAGATAAATATTTTTTGACAAATAAAGAGTGGTTATCTGAATATATTTTTTATGCTGAGTTAAAATTAAATTCTGGAAAGTATCTAATAATAAAAAGAGCAGTTAATCCTAATACTCGAATAGCATTTAAACTATCTCGTACTAAAATCAAAGGATTTGACACAGATATTCAAGATTGGGATTATCCTGATATAGGAATAGATAAAGCCATTACTTTACTAAATGAATATTTAAATTTTTCAATTTTAAAAGATTGGAAATATCGGAAAATGATTAATTACTTTATGAGGTATCAAAATGATTATACTGATGTATTTAAACTAAGTAAATTTCAAGGAGTACACAAAGATTGGAAACCTATGGTTTTTGAATTACTTGGATTTAATGGAAGTATATTTTATGCGAAACTTGAATTAGAAGAACAATATAAAAAAGAAAAAGAACGCCTTGATGCACTCGAATCTGAAAATCAAATTACAAGTGAAGATGAAGACAAAGTTAGAGGTTTAATTGAAATAAAGAGTAATGAATATGAATCTTTATCTAATGAAATTGATAGATTTGATTTTTACACTAAAGATAATGAAGCAAAAGATAAATTAGTTAATGAGATTGAAGAACAAATTAAAGATGCAAATAGTGAACACTATACCTTAAAATATGAAATTGATAAGATTGAAAAATCATTAGAAAATGAATTAGACACGATTGATATTCAAGAGATAAAAGAGCTTTACGATGAAGTAGAGATAATGTTTCCTAGTGAATTGCTAATTGAATATGATAAACTTGTAACTTTTAATAAAGAAATCACAGAAGAGAGAAATTTATTTTTAGTAGAAAATTTAAAGGAATTAAAAAATCAAGAATTAGGAATAGAGAATACTTTAAAAAAGTTAGAAGAAGAAAAATCTCTACTTTTTATTGATATAACTGAAAAAACGACCTATGAAAAATTCAAAAAATATCAAAAGGATTTGTCTCGAACACAAGCTGATATATATATCCTTGAAAATAAGTTAACTAGTATTAATAAAATGAGTAAGCTTCAAGCAGATTTAAATACATTAACTACTGAAATTAACAAAAAAATAGCTCTATTAAAAAAAGAGATTTTAAAACAAAGTCATAAAAATATTAGAAAATTTTTCAATGAATTTACTATGAAAACTTTAAATACCCCAGCAATACTGTCCGTTAAAATTAATAAAAATAATAATATAGAATTTGAAGCACAGTATCAAAATGAAAAAGAGTTAATTGCTACAGATAAAGCTAAAGGTACAACTTACAAAAAGATATTATGTTCAGCATTTGATACCTCTTTATTAAGGTTTTATAATCAAAAATCATTTTATCGTTTTGTCTATCATGATGGTATTCTTGATAGTTTGGATATTAGAATAAAAGAAAATTACATTGAATATATTAGAACTCTAGTAAAAGAGTATGATATACAATATATTATTACAGCCATTGAATCTGAAATAAATACTTTAGCAAATGAGTATGAAATAAAAAGAGAAGATGTATGCTTGACCTTATCGGATGAATCAGACGAAGAATTATTATTTAAAAAATCGTTTTAATGCAAACCAAAACCTTAGAATATAGCAAAAAAACAGGCAGAATAACCCTAAATACCTATGATGATGGGTTCTTGCTCTCTGAAATAGATATAACGGCTCAAACCCTAACCTTGGCTCTTGAAAAGCTATATGATGATTATGATTTAGAGCAAGGGGATGAACTGCATATTGTTAAGAAAAAAGGGTTAGGGGAAGTTACTAAATTTGAGGTAAAAGAGCTTTAACGTGTTAACGTTAACTCTTCTAAAAGTTCTTCATAGTATAAAATCTCACTATCTTTTATCTCTAACTTTTTATCACACTCTGTTTCCCCTCTTGGGCAAATATTAATTCCATATTTCATAGGATATAAATTATGTTCAGGGTCAAGCCATTTTATATAAAACACATTTGAAACAATAAAACCTACTATTCGACCTCTTTTTTTTGATAATTGAAATTGGTATGCGTTGGAATCAGCATCCAATGAAGTATCTTTAATATCTAGTGTATTTTCACTAACTCTTTTTTCAGAAAAATTTACACTATGAAATCTTAAGGCATCCCCTGCTTTTTTTGCATCAAATAAGCTAAGTTTTGACAAAGTATGTAATTGTTCAAATATCTTCATAGCATAAAAAACGGTTGTGTGTTCAATATGAAATTTATCATTAGAGGTATCAAGATACTTAAGCGAAAATACCAATGGCTTCTCTGATACCTTTGAGGGGACAATGCCCCTTTTTGATATTGTTGAGGTTGAAGTTGGGTTAATATTATTTATTTTCCGACTCCGACAACTTTTTATAAAAATCGTACATAACTGATTCATCAATCACAGTCTTTGAGGGAGCATCATTAGGTAACCCACCTCTAGCTTTTATCCAAGGTTCTTCTTGGTGAGTCATAAGCTCTAGTTTATACGCTCCATATTGCAAATAGACACTAGACACTTCTTCTATAAATTCTTTATCATCTTCGGATAAATACTTATTAATTAACTCTTCATTTGGTTCATGGTTAATTTGATTGTATAAATATTTTTTATAATCCTTATACAAATCATAATTTACGGGCCCGTGTTGCCAAGCTTGAAATTCTCTATTCTCTTCAAATAATGGGGTTCTATCATTTAAAGCTATATGCCAAACCTGAGCATAATAAACGAGCTTTTGTAGCTTTAGGTGAGTGATAGATTCACCGTGGTAATTGGCTAATTTGATAAAATATTCTGCAACTGCTTTATTTTTCATCTTGCACCTCCTTACTTTTAAAAATCCTTTAATTACCCTAAAAATACACCACATTTGATTAAAACTTGATGAAATTTATGAATTTGGATTATTTTAGCCTTTGTGCGTTTGCTAGATAATATCGAATTTTTTTCAAAAATAGAATCATAAAAATTAAAATAATATTGAGAATATAAAAACATTTTATTAGACATCTTGCAAAACTCTTTGGAATTAAGGAATTAATGCTCAAAATTTGTAAGTTCAATTTCCTTGAACGGATTGTTTTATGGGTTTTAATGCTCATGCAATAAAATAGAACCTACAGAACTCAGACTTAACTCAATGGCATTAGGCTAAAGCCATCATTTCCTAGTTTTACAAGAACTCTAATATTTTCAACTATATAATGTAAGGGAAAATAAAAATTTTTAAATTATTTATGAAGTGCCACTAAAGTGGCATCTTTTTTCTTTCCAGTTGTTTTATAATACGCTCATGTTTAAACCAATAGGGTTTAAAGAATAATTTTTAAGGATATAAAAAATGTTAGTAAAACAATATACTCCATTTAATGATATTAGAAAAGGTTTTGACCTAGTCAATGCCATTATCAGTTCAGTAGAAGAGCAAAGAGGAGCTACAACAGAAGCAACTGTGGTAGACTTTAGCCCAAGTGTTAACATTCGTGAAACAGAGGAGACCTATAACATTGAGATGGAACTCCCTGCTGTACAAAAAGAGGCTGTTGATATTCAGGTTGATGGAGACATATTAACAATCTCTGGGGAGAAAAAGCTCAGAGAAGAGATAAAGGAGGAGGAGTACAGAAAAGTAGAGAGTAATTATGGTAGATTTTCAAGAGCCTTTACCCTACCAAAAAGAGTCGATACTTCTAAAATAGAAGCCACCTTTGAACTGGGTGTTTTAGAAGTTAGCATCCCTAAAAAAGCGTTAATTGATACCAGCAAAAGAATTGAAATAAAATAGCATCAACAGAAGGAGCTTTAAAAATGAAAAAACAACTTTTAAAAACAGCTCTTTTGGCTACCCTTCCCTTTGTAGCCATTCAAGCTGACAACAATATTAGCAAACAAAACAAATTAAGCATTGACCCCTTTTCAAATGAGCCAGTCTTACAACATTTTCAAAAACTTCATGAAGAGATGAATCGGGTTTTTGAAGAATTCAATCAAGACTTTTTTAACGATATGGATATTGATCCACAGTTTAAAACCCATTTTTCAAATAGGTTGGCACTGAGTCCAAAAACAGATTTTGTTGACAAAGGTACTAACTATGAACTAAAAGTTGATTTACCAGGGATGGAAGAGAGTGAAATAAAGGTTGAATTAAAAGAAAATCTTATCTCTATCCATGCAAAAAGCGAACAGAAAAATGAAGAGAAAAAAGACAATAAAATTATTAAACAAGAACGTTTTGTAGGGATGATGAGTAGAACCTTAACCCTACCAAAAGATGCTGACCCTAAAAAGTACACCACAAACTATAAAAATGGTGTTTTAACGGTGACCATAGAGAAAAAAAAATAAGAATAAAAAAAGAAATATGACAATTTGCCATATTTCTTAAATTATCCACAATGATAATGTATACTAAATCTTCACAAAGGAGATAAATTATGCCAATCACTGCGTCTATGACATTAACAACAACTCTCATATTTTTCTTAATTTTTTCTTATAAAAAAAGAATCAAAAGAAGAGAAGTTAATCCTATTCTTTACCCTCTCTTTAAAGATTAATTTTATACCACTACTCTTCTACTTTTAAGAGTTTTCTGTATAATACTTTTGAAAAACTTAAAAATAAAAATTAAAATTCTTATAATTTTAAAGGAGAATCAATGGAACAATTTAAAACTTATGCCCTTATGACAGGGCTTACCCTTCTTTTTATCTGGTTTGGTGGGATGATAGCTGGACAAATGGGGATGATAATTGCATTTATTGCAGGGCTAGGTATGAACTTTTATGCCTATTTTTTCAGTCATGAACAGGTACTCAAACATTATAATGCCATCCCCATAGAGAGAAACTCAGCAAGAGGTCTTTATGAGATTGTTGAACGGCTCACCTATAAGGCAAATTTACCCATGCCTCAACTTTACATCGTACCTGACCAACAACCCAATGCCTTTGCAACAGGTAGAGACTATGAACATGCTGTTGTGGCTGTAACAGAAGGGTTACTTGATATCTTAAACGATGAAGAGGTTGAAGCTGTTATTGCCCATGAATTAAGTCATATTAAACATTATGACATGCTGGTAGGGACAATTACTGCATCCATTGCAGGTGCTATCGCGATGTTAGCAAACTTTGGTATGCTTTTTGGTGGTGGAGACCGAGACAGACCCAACCCTATCGTGATGATGGCATTGATGTTTATCATGCCTATGGCTGCGACCATTATTCAAATGACAGTAAGTCGAAATCGTGAATTTATGGCAGATGAAGGGGCAGCAAAAATGACTGGTCACCCTGAATGGTTGGCAAGTGCATTAAATAAACTCGACAACTATGCAAGAGGTATCCCCATGCATGATGCAGACCCACAAACAGCACACATGTTTATCATTAACCCTTTTACAGGGAGAGATTTTTCTATGAAACAACTCTTTAGTACCCACCCAACTACCGAACAGCGTATTGAACGTTTAAATAGACTTTAATAAATTTTGCAAGAGATTCAATAGATCTCAAAAAGCTTCATACATTTAATACATTTTTTAGCAGTAAGTCAAATAAAACAACCAATGGCAAAAATAGAAAAAAAGCCCTTAAATAAAAACGAAAAGGTTGTTTTATTTTATCTACAATGTACTCAGTTATAATATAATAGAGAATATAGAGGAAAGTCCCTCCCAATAGAAAAAATATAATGTTCAAATCAACTCCTTTTTACAGTATGACAAAGCTCCAACTTCACCATCTCTACAGCTTTCTTATCTTCTTTGAATCCAAACAACTGAAATATCATTCTGGAAATCTCCTCGACTCTTTTTTATCAACTCTACTAAAGTTTTTAATACACTTTCCTTTTTAGCTAATAGAGCTTATATCTTTCAGATAAACATCGTTAAAAAGTCCATCATTTCATACAACTAAATCACCCATCATTCTCCATACAAAAACCTGTAGATTGGGCTTTGCCTGTGCCAAGAATAGGCTTTCTCTGTTGCATTACTCCAATAAGTTTTGTAAGAGGTCTAAAGTAAAAAATGATTATACTAAAAGAGAAGGAAAAAGTTTATAAATAACTAGTAAAATATTTTGAGAATAAGAAAAACGACACCATAAATGATTATTAACCCCTTCATTTCATCATTTGTAAACAACTCTAACTCTTACAAAAAATCATCTTACATCTTAAGTATAAAGAAAACTTTAAAGATGAGCGAAAGCATAAGGATAATATAGATAGAATTTAAAAAACCAATAAAATCAAGGTGATACATGAAGTATATTTTACTCCTTTTGTTCTTTTTCACAGGAGTACTTTTTTCTTCAACTCTTAATATTAAAAATAAGGATAACTATCAACTTATTGCTTATTATGAATACAGTGAAAGTAATATAGAGGGAAACAACCCTTTAGAGATAAATCCTTTTAGTTGGGTCAAAGAGAAAGAGGAACTATCTTCTGCTTCTTATCAACCCTATTGGGTTCATTTTACTCTAAATAACCAAACAGAAAAAGAGAGAAGATTTTTTTTAACCTCTTCTCGCTCTTACATCTTTTCATTTGAATACTTTTTAGTTAAAAATGGAGAAGTTAGTTTTTATGATAAAGATGATTTATTTTACCGAACTTCAAAGGGAGAATTTAAAACAAGTTATCGTACCTTTCCTTTGGTTTTAGAAGCCCATAAAAAAGTCGATGTTTTCTTTAAAATTTCAAATGCAAACCGTATCGCGATCCCCTCTCAGTTGGTTACCGAAAAATATTTGCTTAAAGAGAGTATGCTCCACTATTTTTTAGAGGGGCTTTTCTTTGCAACCATTATGATAATGGCACTATATAATTTAAATCTTTATTTTATTACCAAGTACAAACCACACCTCTATTATCTCTGTTACTCCTTCTTTCTCATCTTATATCAGAGCAGTGCTGTAGGAATTTTACATTTTTTAACAGACTTTAGCCCTTTTATTATCTATCTGGTACATAGTATTGGAACGGTAGGATTTATTGTTGCCATTATATTTTTTATCTATGAACTTTTTGATGTAAAGAAAAAATTAGTAAACTTAAATATCATATTTTACAGCATCATTCTAATGTTTTTTCTTTGGGAGATAGGAGTGATTATTTCATATCAGTTAAACTCTTATCAGTATATAGAATTTTTCTATAATCTTATAAATATTACCATTCCCATCTATATCATATTTGTACTTTTTATCCTCTATTATCTCTTTTATAAATTAAAAAATCGTATAGCTTTTATCTATGCTGTGGGGTGGAGTTTTGTTGCACTTTCAGGGATGTTTATTGTCCTCTCAAATATGGGTTTTATAGAGAAGAATTTTAGTATAGATTATTTTTTCCAAATAGTAATGATGGTTGAAACGCTTCTTTTATCTATTTTATTGGCATATCAAATCAAAGAGCTAAAAGAGAAGCAACAAAAACAAGAAATTTTGCTTTTAAGACAAAATCGTTTAGCTTCTATGGGTGAGATGATTAATATCATTGCCCATCAGTGGAGACAACCCCTTGCAGGGATAAATGGAGTGGTTCTTCAGTTTGATGTAGAGCTTAGAAAAGCAGGTCAACTCAATAATCTTTATGAAAAATATTTGGATGATATAGAGAATTTGACAAAACATCTTTCTAAGACAATTAGTGATTTTATGAATTTTTTTAAAAGAGATAAAGTGATAGAAACCTTTTATACAAGAGAGGTTTTTGATGAGCTTCAAAGTATTATTTTAAAGCGTTTAGAGTCTAAAATCGTATTAAAATATACAGAGACAAAAGAGATAAAATTAAAGAGTTACCGTTCAGAGTTATTGCAGGTTCTTCTTATTATTGTTAACAATGCCATAGATGCTTGTCTCTTGTCAAAAAATAATATCTCAACCATTATTATAGCTGTGAGTGAAGAGAAAGATGCTGTACTTATTGCAATAGAAAACGATGGAGAAAAGATTCAAGAAGAGATAGTTGATAAAATTTTTGACCCATATTTTACCACCAAACATCAATCTAAAGGGACAGGAATGGGACTCTATATTGTAAAAATGATTATAGAAAAAAGTATGTTAGGAGAAGTTCATATTTATAATAAAAATGATGGTGTTGTTGTAGAGTTAAAAATTAAAAAATAGCCAAGGCTGAAGAGAAAACTAAAAAAGTTTACTCTTCAAGTAATTCTATTTAATAGAAGCCTCATACATTTTAACAGCCTTATTCATCTCTTTAAGAAGTGGCATATTTAGCTCTTCTGCTTTTTTCAATGACGCATCACTGGTATCAGCTTTTACAATAATAGCTTTATAGTCTCCCCAAAGTTTAGCTACAACACCCAACTGCTTTTTAATATCTTCATTTTTACACTTGTCAGTTAAATCTTTAAGTGTAGACTCAAAAAGTTCACCAGTTTTTTTAGCATTTTCTTTGTTTGCATCAGCATCAATTCCATTCGCAACTAAAAGTAACTCTTTGGTCATTTTTTGAGTTAACATTCTTTGTTTACCAGCAAGGTTAATGGTTTTAGCCATCTCTGGGTCAAGTTTAGAACCACTTGCTTTTGCAAACATTCCAACCGCTTGATTCATATTTTTAAGAAGAGGAAGGTTCTCTTTTGCAATCGCCTCAAGCGTTGCTTTATCACCTTTACCAGCGATAACTTTATCAATACTTGTTTTAAATGATGTCCAAAGTTCAGTCACTTTTGTTAATTGAGCTAAAATTTCTTTATTGTCTGTTTTTGGAAGATTTAAATCTTTATCTCCTGCTACCAACCCTTTAAGTGTCTTATCAAAAAGTTCAGCTGTTTTGGTTAAGCTCTCTTTGTTCTTATCGGCATCAATCCCTTTTGCCATAAATAGAGCCTCTTTACTCATCTTTTGTGTTAACATTCTCTGTTTACCAGCAAGGTTAATAACTGTACCACTCTGTTGTTTGGTTTGAGTTACTGCACTTTTTGTCTCTTTTTTTACTTCTGCTTTCGCTTCTGTTTTTGGTTCATTTGCTACCAAATTCATCGAGAGACAAGCCCCTATTGCTACAACTGATAATAATTTTTTCATTACTTTTTTTCCTTTTTTTATCTAATATAAATTTACAATTTATATCCATTTTTAATATAGCATAAAAAAAATTTAAATAAGTTTACCTTAACAATTTAATAAGTAATATTGATGCATCTTTTATTTTTAGGTTACAGCTCTTCATCTCATAAACTTAGGAATAAGTTCTCTCTCTTCATCCAGTGAAAGAAAACGCCATCCACCACTTTTGATGTCAAGCTCAAAATTACCAATACTCACACGTTTTAACTCTAAAACCTTTAAAGGTGTTCCAAACTTTGGGTCTCTCATCGCTCCAAACATTCTACGTATATGACGGTTTTTCCCCTCGTCAATGATGATTTTGAGTTTTGTCTTCGCACCACCCACCCCAAGCTTCTCAACCACAAGGGCTTTGAGTAGTCCATGTTTACTGTCTACCCCTCTTTTTGCCTGTGCAATATGTTCATCGGTTACATGACCTCTCACCCAAATCTCATAGACCTTAATACAACCCTTTGGTTTGGTCAAAAAATTCCCTATTTTGCCATCGGTTGTAAAGAGTAAAAGCCCTTTCGACTCCAAATCAAGTCGTCCAATCGGCATCCATCCCTCAGAAAAAGCCCATTCAGGTAAAAGGTCATAAACCGTTTTTCGTCCAAGTTCGTCGGAGCGTGTGACGATGTAGCCCTTGGGTTTGTTGAGTGCTAGTAGTTTTTTTGAATTGGTGGGTATTCTGTTCATTGGGTATCTTTCATAAATAGAAGTTTAATGCCAATATTATAGTTTAAATTATCTTGTTACAATTAAAAATATGATTAAAATTGTCAAGCGTATAAAATCTACTGCAACAACCATTTCCACATAGGTATAACTTCAATCATCCCCTCATCAACCTCTAGTAACTCATCTCGCTCTGCCGTTACAAGATATCCCCTATCTATGTTAAAATACCTCATCCCCTCTCTTAGAGCATTTATCTCTCGTGTTAGTGTCTTCTCATCTTCTATAGCATAAGAGATATTGACCAACTGCTCTTTATCACTTCGGATATATAAATCAACCTCTTGCTTCTCTTTGAAGTAGTAGACCTCTGAACTCTCTCGACGCAGATGTAGAAAAGCCAAATTTTCATAGAGTTTAGAGTAGTCATCAGAGAGAGAGATAGAGAAGAGCTTTTTAAATCCATTGTCTATCGCATAGAGCTTCTTTGGGTTTCTCTGCTCCTCTCGGACTGAATTTCTATAGATAGGTGTGGTAAATAATGTATATGCCTCTTGCAGATACGAAAGATAATCTTGAAGCGTATCTTTACCTACTTTATAACCTTGTGATTTATAATCATTATAGAGCTTGTTAACACTTATAAGTGTCCCCATATTAACAAACATATATTTTATAAGATGCTTTAGCAGTGACTGGTTTTTAATAGTATATCGCTCTACTACATCTTTATAAATAATCAAATCAAGATAATCTTTGAGTATTCGCTTCTGCACATCAGGAGTCTCATCAAACGTCTCAGCAAATCCCCCATCTACCAGATAACTGTTAAAAGCATTTTTAATAAAACTGATACTTTTAGAAGAGTAGAGATTCACCTCTATCTCTTTATGTCGCAGATACTCTTTAAATGAAAAAGGAAAAATCTCATAGGTAATGGTTCGCCCACGCAAAGAGGTAGCAATCTCACTAGAGAGCAGTTTCGATGATGAACCTGTGATGTAGAGTTGAAGATTAAGTGTGTCATCAATCCGACGAACATATCGCTCCCACCCCTCTATATTTTGTACTTCATCTAAAAACAGATAGACTTTCTCTTCTCGTTTTTTGGGATAAAGCTCATAATACCCCTCCATCAAATCATCTAACTTCTCTAATGTCAAAGGATAGAGTCTATCATCTTCAAAGTTTATATAGATGATGTTTTGTGGGTCAATGGTTTGACGTAACTTTTCGATGAGTGAAAACAGAATATAGGTCTTACCACTTCGTCGAACGCCTATGAGTGATACTATCTTTTTGGTGGTTGTGGGTATCTCATAATCTCGTGGAACTATTTTGTCAAAAGTTCGCTCTTGGAAGTTGACGATGAGCTTTTTGAAAGTCTCTTTCATTATTTATCCTTTTATACTAGGATGATTATATCATTTTTTGTACTAGTTAACAAGTATAAAAATGGAATTATTTATTAGATAACTTATGGTCTGAGTTGATTAGAGAAATTTATTCTGCTACCACTGCCTCAGCCACAGGATTTTCAAGATTTTCTCTTAAATCATTAATAACAGCAATTGCCTCTTCCAACTCTTTTTTATAAAGAGGTCGAGAAGTATCATCATGAGATTGTGGATGTAATATTCTATGTAAAATACCATGTACCTCCTGCATATTTATCTCCACAGATGGTTCACGAGCATTCTCTAAAT
>Ga0256826_1000689_pt1 | contig 20714 bp, 23 predicted proteins | sample CV79metaG_FD_185975 | JGI IMG/M metagenome (GOLD analysis project Ga0256826, IMG submission 185975) | Hydrothermal vent microbial communities from East Pacific Rise, Pacific Ocean - CV79 | ecosystem: Environmental > Aquatic > Marine > Hydrothermal vents | place: Pacific Ocean: East Pacific Rise...
ACGGACTATATCACAACCAGCAAAGTGTAAGCGTTTTATCTGCTCAACTGTACTTGCGACATCAGCAGTTTTTGAATAAGTCATAGACTGAGTGCTAATTGGTGCATCACCACCAACAGCTACTCCACCTACAAAAATTTGTTTAGTTTTTACTCTATTTATCATAAAGTGATTTTAGCTAGATTTGTATGAAAGGGTGCTTATAAAGGTTTTGGCTTCCCAAGTAAGAAACCTTGAAATTCGTTTATACCCAGCTCTTTAGCTTTTGCATAAACACCTTCTGAATGGATATATTCTGCAATAGTTTTAATCCCAAGTTTTTTAGAAAAATCCGTAATAGTTTGTGCAATAACATACGAGTTTTGATTTGTATCAATAGTTGAAATTATTGAACCGTCTATTTTTATATAATCAACATTTAGTTCTAAGACACGTGAAAAATTAGAGTAACCACTTCCAAAATCATCAAGAGCTATTTTAGCCCCTAACTCTTGCATCTCATGTATAAAGTTTTTTATTAGCTCATAATTTTTAATACTCTCATCTTCAAGTATCTCAATAATTAACTGATTTTGAACCGAATACTCTACAATTTTATCTTTTAAATACTTTACAATATTTTCATTTTGTATATCTTCAAATGAAAGATTTATTGAAAAAAATTCATCTCTAGTAGAAAAAGTTTTAAAAGATTTTTCTATTATTATTCTTGTTAAATCAAAATAGTCTCCATTTTTCTTTGCAATTTCTAAAAATTTAAATGGACTTATAATCTCTCCATTATTATCTATTCGTATTAAAGTTTCATATTTTTCTATATTATTATCTTTAAAAATAGGTTGAAAATAAACTATTACTTTATCATTTTTAATAGCTTTTTTAATAATCTTAGTATATTTAATATTTTCTTTTATATCTTGTTCTAATTTTAAGTCACTTTGATATATATTATATTTTCCATGTCTTTCTTTTGCTTGAATTAGTGCGAGATGTGCTTTTTCTATTAAATTTGTACTTTTATATGCTATCCCAACTGTTATATTTATATCTACAAATATTTTTTCATTATTAAAATCTATAAAGAAATCATGTTCATGAATTAATTTAGAAAAATAATCTACTAATGATGTATAGTTATTATCTTGAGGTTTTTTATTTAGTATTGCAAATTCATCACCTGAAACTCTATAAACTTTACAATGATGATGTTTTTTAATTTTTATCAATAAATTAGCAAATTGCTTTAAAACCTCATCACCCCTATCTACCCCATATAAGTCATTAATATTTTTAAAACTATTAATATCTATAGATAATAAAGAGTACTTTTTAGGATCATCAGCTATCTCTTTTATGAGTAGATTTCTATTTCCAAGAGTTGTAAGTTCATCATAATAAAATCTTTTTAATAACTCTTTATTTTTAACACGAAGTTCATAAGTTTTTTTATCTATGATTTTTTCTAAATTTATATTTAAATCATGTAATTCTGTTGATGATGTACTAACTAAACGGCACAGTGCTTTTATGGTTTGAGTATCATCTTCATCATAAGAGTCATCAAGGACTATATCTTCAACTATATTAGTTGTTTCAGAGATAGATATAGTTGTTAAAGTTTGATTTAAAAAATCATTTTTTTGTGTATCTGAATTATGAAATATCTCACCATAAGTAAAAAATCCACTTATTGGTGCTATTTGAGATAATGGATGTAGTTCTATTGATGCTGAAGTATCAAGTAAATATTTTCTAGCCATACATGAGTAAACAAAAATTGCTTCACACGGTTTCTCTAATATTTCTTTAGCGATACTAAGTCTATTACTTATAATTTTTTGAACATTTCCAAAACCAAACTGTACTTTTTCACCTACATCTATATTTCCTGCAAAAGTTAAAGAATCATCATCATGTTTTACTAAAACTGCACGAGCCACATCTATAGAATTTCTTTTTATAATAAGTGGAAACTCTATACCTGTTGCTGGCAATCTCTCATAAATTTCAGTACCTAAATATTGCTCATATACTTTTGCAGCTGGAATATTATTGATAGTATAAACTCTATTTTTTTCTGAATTTGTAATAACTAGTTCTTTTCCTATGCTTTCCCAACCAAAGTCATAATTTGAATTAACTATTAGATTTGGATTACAAAGAGCAGCAGCAACAGCACCATTTTTTAATACTCCATCTTGAGTAAATATATATGTTTCTTTAAATTTAGCATTATCACCAGCTAAACCACCAGCAATGATTAAAGATTTATTATAACTTTCAAATGCTTCAATATATTCTTGTCCATTCGTATGAATACCATCAGCAAAAGTAATAAAAAGTTTTAAATCATCACCTAATTTATCTTTTTCTAGCTGACTTATTAATGCTGATGCAGTTTTAGTACTATTTGTTTCTTCATCTGTAAAATATGTAAAAATTTTTGTTTCTTCAAAGACAGATATAGACAGTACTGTTTTAGAGCTTGATACATTTGCATCTAAAATCTCACCATCAGTAGTAGAGCCAATTATTTTAGCATCTGGAAGTAATGTAAGTAGATTTTTAAGAAGATCATTTATATAATTTTCTTCACAAATACCAGTAAATACTTGTATAAGTATTTGCTTGGTATTTTGAATATTATTTACTTTTAGAAAAGCTTTTAATGTATTAACATCTAAATAGTAAGTGTTATAAACTTTCATTTTTATCTTTTCTTTAAATTAATATTAGTTATAGTAACTAAATTGTCTTTTAAAAATACTTAAAGCTTATTAAAATTTAAAATTTAGATTTGTGTACAAGTATCTCCCTATTTCGTTCATGAGCATAACATCTGAACTTCCAGTTGTTATGAGAATCAAATCAACATAAGTATTATTTATTGCATAAGTTTTATTTAGTAAATTATTTACACCAAGTGTAATATCTACATTTTTATTAAGTTTATGTTTTACTTTCATATTAACAATAGCCCAACCAGATAATTCTTGTTCACCATTATCAGCATCTATTGTATCCCATCTATCAGAAGCTTGAAATTCTAAGGTTGCAATAGAATTATTTGCATACTCATAATTTAAAGCTAAGTTTGCACGAAGTGGAGCAATATCTGCTAAATCTTTATCTGTTTGAGTAGCTAAAGCATGATCTTTTTTACCTCTTTTATATGACATACTGGCATCTAGTGTCATATCATCAGTTGCATAGTAAGTAGCACTAAATTCTGCACCATATATTGAAGCATCTATATTTTCAAATGCATTAACCATTACACCTTTTTTAATGTAGATAAAATCAGATAAATCAGAATAAAATGTTTTAACCTTTAAACTAAACATTTCAGAAGTCAATTCATATCCTAAATCTATCTGAGTATTTGTAGTTTGATCCAAGTTTGGAGTACCACTTAAGTTACCCTTTGAACCAGTAAAGTAAAGTTCTCTAGCATCTGGCACACGAGAAGACTGACCAATCCCAAAGAACACTCTATTTTCTTCATCTATGTGATAAGAAGCAAAAATATTTGAAGAAAAAGCACCATAATCAGTTGAGCCATACTTTATAGAATCTATATCAGTAGAATCATACCTAGCACCAATAGTTAGATCAAAATTACCAAATTTTTTATCAACTTTTGCAAATACTGCTCTATTATCTGTAGTAGTTTCATGTATACTTACAGAATCTGCTGCAGCTAATGGTAAACTTGTTGTACTGTTATAGTACACACCTTCCCATTTTCTTTGGCTTCCATCAAGACCAAGTAAAAGTTTATAACCATCTAAATCTAGTGTAGTTTTAAGCTTAAGACCTTGCATCTCAGTTGTGAGCTGATTTGTGTTATCCATTTTAGGCATATTTGATGACATTCTATACTTTGTTGCCATTGGATGATCAACATCAGAAGCATAATACTGTAAGTTTATATTTTTATAAATATCAGATATATTATCTATATTGTATGAAATACTGTAAACATTTGAATCATCATATACTGCATCCATTTTAGAATTACCATAAAGTATATCATCACTTCTATTTCCAGTATAAGATAAACGAAGCTCTTGATTTTTGGCTGTTGATACAAACATTTTTAACATTACACTTTTTTTAGTATAAGCATCTTTCTCATGATAATTTGATTTAAATTTTGTTCCAGCTGCTGCAGGATTTACTGAAGCATAATTATCTATTTGATCTGCTATCGTGTTTCCATCACCATCTTCATATTGTCCAGCATTTTCATAAGATGCAGAGATCAAGAAGCGAACAAAATCATTTCCACCACTCCCCCCAGCTCCAATCTTTTTATATCCCCAAGAACCTAAACCAAAATTAAATTCAGCTTTTACATCTTTAGTTGGTTGTTTAGTTCTAATTTTTAAACCCCCACTCATAGTTCCAAAGGTTTCAATATCATAAGGACCTTCAATAACCTCAACTTCATCAATTTGATTTGCTAAGATATGTGAAACTGGTGGATCCATTCTATTTGGACAAGCACCATAAATTTTAGTTCCATCAACTTCTATCGAGATATTATCTCTTTTTTGCCCACGGATGTAAACATCATTAGCAATAGCACTACGGCGATTCATATCAACACTTGGGACAGATATACTAAGTGACTGAGCTAAATCTGCTGATATTTGAGCATTTTGTGCAACTTCTGTTATGAGTGTTGATTCAACACTAACTTCTTCTAACTCTATTTCTTGTGCATATAGTGTTGTAATAAGTACTAAAGAAAGTGGAATTATCTTTTTATATAACATTTTTATGAACCTCAAAATTTTAAATTATCTAATGATACAAATAAAGTGTTACTGTAGTGTTAATTTTATGTTATATTTTAAAAGATACAATTCCATCATGAGTAAAAAAGAAAAAATTAAAAGAAAAATACTAATTATTTTAGGTCTAAGCTTATCTGCATATCTCATGTACTCAGGTGTAGAAATACTAAACTATCAAGATTCTAATCAAACTATTGAAAAGTAATATGGCTCACATAACACTCAACAAAGCTAACTTTTTTCATAATCTTGACTTAATTGCTAAACAAACTAAAGATATACAAAAAATTGCCTTAGTTTTAAAAGATAATGCTTATGGGCATGGACTACTAAAAATAGCAAAACTTGCAAAAGAGTACGGTATAAAAAAAGCAGTAGTAAGAAACTCTCATGAAGCAGAACTAATCCAAGATTATTTTGAATATATCTTAGTTTTAGCAGATACAAAAACTATTGAAAATAATAAAATAAGATATACGATTAATAATATTAACGATATTAATAAATTTGAAAAAAATACAAAAATTGAACTAAAAATAGATACTGGTATGCATAGAAATGGAATAGCACCTCATGAGATTCAAACTGCTTTTAAGCTGATAAAAAAACAGCAACTAAAACTTGAAGCAGTTTTTACACACCATCGCTCAGCAGATGAACTTACAAGTGAGTGGTTTTGGCAAAATAAACTATTTGAAGATGTTAAGAAAGATGCTACAAAATTAGCTTTAAAATATGATTTTAAACAACTAAGATTTCACTCTGCAAACTCTGCATCACTTTTTAGACATAAAAACTTTAATGAAGATATGGCAAGAGTTGGTTTAGCTGCTTATGGCTGTTTAGATGGTAATTTTAAAGCTGTACTTTCCCTTTATGCTTCAAAAATTTCTACAAGAGAGATTAAAAAAGGTGAAGCTATTGGCTATGGTGCAACATATACAGCAAATGACGATATGAAAGTAAGTAATTATGATTTTGGTTATGGCGATGGTTTTTTACGCTCTTGCTCAAATAAGTACGTAACACCAAATAATGAACAGTTACTAGGTAGAATCTCAATGGATAACAGCACTTTTTTAAGTACTAAAGATGAAATTTTAGTTTTTGATGATGCAAATCAAATTGCCAAATCTACGCAAACTATTAGCTATGAAGTTTTAACATCTTTAAAAGAGAATATTAAAAGAGTAATTGTTTAAGAATTTATTTTTATAACACCTTGAGAGTAAAGAACCCCATCAATACCTAAAAGAGCCAATTCTTCAATATCTTTATCATTTAAAATAGTTGCCAAAATCTTTGCATCAAAAAGATAAGTATCTGCTAAATTTTGTGCAGTTTTTGCTAAATCTTTTTTCACTACAATAAAACTAGCACCTAAGGCTGAAGCATATACAATTTGAGTTGTAGTGTTAACTTGCACAGCTACTCTTATATCGTTGCTTATACAATACTTTATAATATCTAAATTATCTTCACTAAATTCAGTGTAAATAATTGAAGCTGGTGGGGTATTGTTTATTGATTCAATATCAAGTACATGAAAGAGATTCTCACCATCTATAAATTTATGCCCAAAAAAAATCATTATGCTTTTTCCAAACACTCTTGTGAACAATAGTATTTATTATTACTTAATATTGTCTCATCTAAGGCAACATAAATACCACATTTTTGGCATTCAACCATTTCATCACTTACCTGTGTATCTTTTTTGTTTTCATTTGAGTTATTATTTTGTGTAATTGGTTTTTTCTTTATAAAAAACACATAAATTGCCGAAACAACTGCTACGACTAAAAGCCATTTAATCATATATTTTCTCCGATTAGTAAATAATGTCTATTTTTTCTTTTTATTATTTTATGATTTAGTTCTTTAGAAACCTCATCATAAACTCTCTCACCCTTATAAAAAAGAAGTTTTGAGTTTTCATCACGAAAGTTTTTACTTAAATTTAAAAGCATATCTGTATCTGTTACTGCTCTTGAAGTTACAATATCAAAAATTTCACGATCCATCTCTTCTACACGCTTTTTTACAACTTTTACATTTTCAAGCTCTAAATCAGCCTTTACAAACTGCAAAAATGACGCTCGTTTTTTAAGTGGTTCTACTAATGTCACTTCTGTATTTGGCAAAGCAATAGCTAAAATCATACCAGGAAAACCAGCACCTGTTCCAATATCTAAAAGCTTATTTGCCTTTGGTAAAAATGAAACTGGATAAACTGCATCATAGATAAACTCATTTATAGTTTTTTCATCTTTTGCACCAGTTAAATTATGAATCTTATTCCATTTAAACAACAACTCTTTATATTTTTGTATATTGTAAAAAAAGTTGTCTGGTAATGTTATGTTATCTTGTATTAAACTTGCTTTTAAATCCACTAACTTAGCTCCTCAGCAAACTCATCTCTAATTGCTAGAAATTCATCAAGATGATTAAAAAATATTTCTATCAATATCGGATCAAAGTGTTTTGCACTTTCATTTCTAAAAAGCTCAAATATTTTTTCATCATCCCAAGCTTTTTTGTACTTTCTATCACTTCCAAGTGCATCAAATACATCAGCAATAGCAGTAATTCTAGCATAAATATGTATATTTTCACCCTCTAAACCTCTAGGGTATCCACTACCATCCCATTTTTCATGATGCTCATGAGAGACAATAGCAGCTGCACTTAAAAGTTCATTATCAGAATGATTTAACATATCAAAACCTAATTTTGCATGAGCATTCATAATAATTCTTTCATCATTGTTCAAACTATCAGGTTTATTTAAAATAGCATCAGGAATTCCAATTTTACCAATATCATGCATAGGTGAAGCTTGTTTTAAAATCTCTGCTTCATACTCATTTAAACCAGCATGAAGTGCTAAAAGCTTAGAATATTCAGCTACCCTCTTTACATGAAAACCTGTTTCTCTACTTCTACTCTCACCAATAGTACCCATAGTAAAAATAATCTCTTTTTGAGAATTTTTTATATCTTGGTTTAGTTTTATAACCTCAATAATTTTTTCATCAAACTGTTTTTCAAGTAATTCATTTCGCTTTTCATATTCAATTTTTAAGGTTTCTATCTTTTTTTGAGCAGTTATATCATGACGAATAGCCCGATACCCTATATGTTCCCCATTTTCATCATATTCAGAACTTATATTTGCAATAACCCAGTAGTAACTTCCATCTTTTTTTCTATTTTTTACTTCACCTGACCACTCTTTATGTTGCTTTAGTGAATCCCAAAGCTTTTTAAAAATTTCTGTACTCATATCTGGATGTCGTATAATACTATGAGGGTGACCAATTAATTCATCAATTGAATATCCACTTATTTTACAAAATGCTTTACTTGCATATGTAATAACACCATCTAAATCAGTCATAGAAAATATTACATTTTCATCAAAAACTTTTGCTAAATAGTGTGTAGTGTTTTTACCAGTCATAATTTCTCCTTAAAGAAAGTGTCCCATACTATCACGCTTTATATCAAGGTATCCTTCATTATACTCATTTGGTTTCATGATAATTGGAATTCTTTCAACAATTTCAATATCACTAATATTTTTTATTTTATCTGGATTATTTGTTAACAATTTAATTTTATGAATATTAAAATGATGAAGTATATAAGTCACCATCTCATAAGTACGCTCATCAGTTGCAAAACCCAACTGATGGTTTGCTTCAACTGTATTTAATCCACCATCTTGAAGTGCATAAGCATTGATTTTATTTAAAAGACCAATATTTCTTCCCTCTTGACGAAGATAAATAACCATTCCCATGCTCTCTTGTGCTAACTTTAAAGCATACTCTAATTGTTCACCACAATCACACTTTAATGAGCCTATAGCATCACCAGTTAAACACTCCGAATGAACCCGTACTATTGGTACTTCATCTAAGTTTTCTTTATATATTACAAGGTGTTCTTTTTGAGCTTCTTTAAAAGCTTTTACTTTAAAATCACCAAATTTTGATGGTAGATTTGCTACTTCAGATATCTCTATATTCACTTAATATGCCCTAATTTTAACTTTAAAACGGTAAAATAATTTTTATAATTATATCTAAAAAAGGTTTATATATGTTTCAAAGATTTCGTAGAACTCGTCTAAACACTCATTTACGCGCACTAGTAAGGGAAACAAGCGTAAGTACAAATGATTTTATTTACCCACTTTTCGTTCGCTCTGGTGAGGGAATTAAAACAGAAGTTTCTTCTATGCCTGGTGTATTTCAAATGAGTTTAGATGAAATTTTAAAAGAGTGTATTGAGCTTAAAAAACTTGGTCTTTACTCAATTATTTTGTTTGGAATTCCTGCTGTTAAAGACTCTATTGGATCTGATTCTTTATGTGAACATGGAATTATTGCTTTGGCTATTAAAGCTATTAAAAAAGAGCATCCTGAGATGTTTGTAGTAACTGACCTTTGTTTTTGTGAGTACACAGATCATGGGCATTGTGGAATTATTGATGTTGAAAAAGAAACTGTAAACAATGATGCTACTTTAGAAATTTCAGCACAACAAGCACTTATTCATGCAAAAGCTGGAGCAGATATGATTGCACCATCAGGGATGATGGATGGGATCATAGAGACACTTAGAACGGCTTTAGATGCAAATGGATATGAAAACTTACCAATTATGGCATATTCAACTAAGTTTGCTAGCGGGTACTACGGACCATTTCGTGATGTAGCAGAATCAACTCCATCTTTTGGTGATCGTGCATCATATCAAATGGATCCTGCAAACCGTCGTGAAGCTATCAATGAAAGCATTAGTGATGAGGCTCAAGGTGCAGATATTCTCATGGTAAAACCAGCTCTTGCTTATTTGGATATTGTTCGTGAAATTAAAGACAATACATCTTTACCAATGGCTGTTTATAATGTAAGTGGTGAATATGCAATGCTAAAAATTGCTGGAATGAATGACCTCATAGATTACGATAGAGTCGTAATGGAAACTATGATAAGCTTTAAACGTGCTGGTGCTGATATAATCATATCTTATCATGCTAAAGAAGTAGCCAAATTACTTAAAAAAAATAATTAGGGTATAATTACAGCTTTTATTTTCCAAAAGCTACACAAGGATAAAGTTTGAGACATTTTTTAACACTAAAAGATTTTACAAAAGATGAGATATTAGAAATTATTGATATTGGTCTTGAGATAAAGAAAAATCTTAAAAACAAAGTTTATAACAAAGAGTTAGATATGCAAACTCTTGGTATGATTTTTGAAAAAAGCTCAACTAGGACTCGTGTTAGTTTTGAAACAGGTATGTTTGAGCTTGGTGGTCATGCACTTTTTTTATCAAATCGGGATATTCATCTTGGTCGTGGTGAACCTGTAAAAGATACAGCAAGAGTAATTAGCTCTATGTGTAACATGGTTATGATTCGTACTTTTGAGCATTCAAAACTAGAAGAGTTTGCTGCATATTCTAAAGTACCAGTTATAAATGGTCTTACTGATTCTTTTCACCCTGTTCAACTTTTAGCAGACTATATGACTTTAGTTGAGTATAATATGAGTGAAAATATTGTAGCTGCTTATGTTGGTGATGGAAATAATATGACTCACTCTTGGATGATTCTTGCCGCAAAACTTGGTTTTGAACTTCGCATTGCTACTCCTAAAGGCTATGAGGTAGATTCTGAAGTTTTAAAAGACGCATTGGAAATAGCAAAAGACTCTGGAGCAAAAATTATCATAACAAATGATCCAAAAGAAGCTGTCAAAGGGGCAAGTGTTGTAACTACTGACACTTGGACTTCTATGGGTCAAGAAGAAGAAAAAGAGCAACGCATTAGTATCTTTAAAGGATTTATGGTTGATGAAGAGATGATGGGCTTAGCACAAAAAGATGCTAAATTTTTACACTGTCTTCCAGCTTATCGTGGACTTGAAGTTAGTGAAGAAACTTTTGAAAAACACTCTGAGATTGTTTTTGATGAAGCACAAAATAGACTTCATGCTCAAAAAGGTTTAATGGTTTGGTTAAATAAACAAATATAGTTTATTTTATAACCAACCTTTAGAATCTTCTAAAATTACTTTATTATTAATATTATAAATATCAATAAGAAGTGAAATAACGTCTGTACCTTTATCAAAATAATCATCTGGATTAAGTTTAATTACTTTTGCATTTAGCACACCTTTTTTAGTTAATTCTGTATAATTTTTTGTTAATTTCTCAACAGTATCTAATTTATTTTTTATATCATTATGAAAATATTTTTGATTTTTAGATATCGCAACATTTACCTCAACTAAAAGCTTTGAATGTAATCTTTGTATTTCACCAATAAAAGCCAACATTTGAGCTTTTTGCATTTGAGTTACTTTGCCTTTAGCTATTAAACCTGAACCCATACCCCTCATTTGACCTACATTTTCTGTATATGGTAAAATCGTTTCCATCATTGTAGCTGTTAAACTTCTTCCTATTGGATTAAGATCTTCAATATCACGCTTAGAAACACTTTGTGCTAACATAAGTGTTTGTTCTATTAACTCAGAATAATTCTCAAATATTTCAGCAGGTTTTTTTGTTTTAAAAGCTTTGCGATTTAACTTAATCAATGATTGAGAAATATTTGTAGCACGGGAATTAATAACAGGATCAGCAGCAAAAGGTAAAGATTCCATAACCCCTATAGCTTTTTTCATATCATCTCTATTTCCATAAACAAGTAGCATAGATGCTAGATTTCCATTAAGATAACTATTTGTTAAACCTCTTGTTTTTTGTGTAGCAATTACTAAATCTTTTAAAGCACCAATATATGTACTTCTTTGTGCTTGTTCATCATTTGAAAAAAATGATTTTGCCTCTAGTGAAAAAATCATCACTATCATTATCATAAATATACGCATATTATTTCCTTTTATTAATAGAGTATTCCAGTAGCTTCTCTAATTTTTTCTATTGTAGGCATAGCAATATTTCTTGCTTTATCTGCACCAGCTTTTAAAATTTCTCTTACCTCATCTTGATTTGCGGCAAAATATTCCCTTTTCTCACGATATTCTCTAAAGTACTCCCACATAACTTCTGCTAAATATAATTTAAAATGTCCATGACCCTCACCACCATTTTTATACCTATTTTGAAGTGCCTCAAGCTCATCACCTTGTAAAAATAATTTTGCCATATTGTAAACATTACAATTTTCATACTCTTTTGGTTCTTCCATAGCTACATTTTGAGTCACAATTTTTTTAATTGTTTTTAATTGTTTCTTTTCTTCACCAAAAATATTCACAATATTTCCATAAGATTTACTCATCTTTTGTCCATCTGTACCAGGCACTGTTTTAACATCTTCTTGTACACGAAACTCTGGTATAACTAGAATCTCTCCATATTTATTATTAAACTTAGTTGCAATATCTCTAGCAATTTCAACATGCTGAATTTGATCTTTTCCAACAGGCACAACTTCACTACCAAAAAGCAAAATATCAGCAGCCATTAAAACAGGATAAGAAAATAAGGAATGATTTGTTGCTAAACCACGAGCAGTTTTATCTTTGTAAGAATGCGCACGTTCTAGTAATCCCATTGGCGTAAAACTTGAAAGTATCCAATATAATTCTAAAACTTCTTTAACATCAGACTGAACCCAAAATACTGATTTATCAGGATCAATCCCAAGTGCTAAAAAATCAGTAGCGCATTGCATACTTAATCTTGATAAATCTTTCCCACCACTAGTCATAGCATGATAGTTTGCTATAAATGCAAAAGTTTCACTATCTTTTTGAGCATCTACCATCTGTTTTATTGAACCAAAATAGTTACCAATATGTAAGTCTCCAGATGGCTGAATACCTGTTAATACTCTCATTTGTTAATCCTAAATCATAAATTATAAAAATCTTTTTGACATTATACATTTTTTTAACAATTTTTTGTTATCATTAACTAAGAAAGAGAATTAATTTCTCTTCAGGCTGGATAAACCAACTAAAATCTCACTTAGTGAGATTAGGCCTCCTGCCAAAGGAAACCTAGTGTTAGCGTTACACAATAGTAAAAGGTTTCCTTAAATTTTGAAAAATTAAAGGATACATTATGAATGTACAAATTCACGCAAAAGATATAACACTTCAAAGCTCAACAAGAGCTCACATAGAATCAGCTATTGATTCTTTCACAAAATATTCGTTAGATATTACTTCTGTAAATGTTCACCTAAAAGCTGAGAAAAAAGGCATAAGTATAGAGTTCGATATTCATGTAGCTCATGCTCAACCAGTAGTTATTTCTCAATCTGATGACAATTTAGATGCAGCTATTGATTTAGCAATAGATAGAGCTACAAAAGCACTTCGTCGTTTACATGATAAAGTAGTTTCACATAACAGTGATTCAGTTAAAGATTTAGAAACACTTGATGCTTAATGTATAACTGGGTTCTATGGTTTCATGTAATCTCATTTGTATCTTGGTTCGCAGTTCTTTTTTACTTACCAAGACTTTTTGTTTATCATGCTGAAAACATAGATAACAAAGGTTTTGTTGAAGTTGTTAAAATTCAAGAGATGAAACTTTTTAAATATATTGGCGTACCATCTATGTGGACAACTATACTTTCTGGTGCATATCTTGCTTATAGCTATGGGTTTGCTGGAAATGGTTGGCTGCATACAAAAATAGCATTTGTTGTTTTACTTGTTATCTATTTTTTCTCAATGGATAAATATAGAAAAGAGTTTTTAGAAGATAGATGTACAAAAAGTGGTAAATTTTTTAGAGTTTATAATGAAATCCCAACAATATTAATGTTGATTATTGTTGCGATGGTTGTGCTTAAGCCGTTCTAGGCTTTGAAACTTCTATCTACTAATTAGCTTGTTACAAAACTATATAGTTTTGTAACTACCATTGGCTCTGTTCTTGAGCTTCCGTGAACATTTTTCTTTGAAAAATATTCCATACGCTCAAAGCCGATGGCATCACCTTTTCCTTAAATTATTTTTCACCTTTTTTCTTAGCCTTAAATAGCAATGGCACTCCAGTAAAGTTAAATACTTCACGTAATTTATTAGTTAAGTATCTTCTATAAGTAAAATGAAGACCTTTTGGTTTATTCATAATTATTGCTATTCTTGGTGGTCTTGTTTCATATTGTGTCGCATAGTAGATACGAATAACTTGACCATGCATAGAAGGAAGTTGATGTCTTCTCATTGCTTTATCCATCGCATCATTTAACTGACTTGTACTAATACGTTGAGAATAGTTGTCATTTATCTCTAAAATCATATCATGAAGTTTATGTACGCGTTGATTTGAAAGTGCAGAAAGTGTAATGATTGGGGCATAAGCTAAAAATTTAAATCTATCTCTAACACTTTGAATAATTTTATCATGCTCTGTACGCTTTGCTATATCCCATTTATTTAAAACTATAATACAAGCAAGTCTATTACTATCAACAAGTCCAGCTATCTTTTCATCAAGGTCTAAAAAAGGTTCACTTGCATCAAGTACGACTAAAGCCATGTTAGAGTTATCTAACATCTCTGTTGTACGCATAAGTGCATATTTTTCAATACCTACAATTTTACCACGACGACGAAGTCCAGCAGTATCAACAAATGTAAGCTGTTTCCCATTGTACTCAATACTCTCATCAATAGGGTCTATTGTAGTTCCAGCAACTGAACTTACAACTGAGCGTTCTTCTCCAAGTAGTGCATTTAAAAGTGAAGATTTTCCAACATTTGTTCGACCAATTATAGAAATTTTTATATGATTTATATCTTCTTCATTAAACTCTTTAATCTTATCATTTTGAGCAAAAATAGAACCATCATCAATGATACCATCCATTTCATCATCATCCCAATATGTAAAACCATCATCTTCTTCATTTTGTTCTTGAACATTTGCAAAGAAATCTTCATCAGATACATCTTCACCAATAACCGTCATATCATCTTCTTCTGACTCTGTATCCTCTTCTTCTTTTATAATGTCAGAATCAGGTATCTTAGATGCTATCCAATCAAGAAGTTCAACAGTATTTCTATTATGAGATACAGAGATTCCAAAAATTGCATCAGTTCCAAACTCATAATAATCCCAAAGCTTCTCTTTCATCTTATCATTATCAATTTTATTTACAACTAAAGCCATATCTTTACCCATAGCTTCTAACTCGTAAAAAAGTTTTTTATCTTCATCTTCAGGAATACCCTTGCCGTCAACCATATAAAGAATAATATCAGCTTGGTAAGCAGCTTTAAGTGACATCTCTTTTATTTTATCAAAAAGCTCACAACCCTTATCTAGTCCACCAGTATCAAGCAAAAGTGCTTGTTTATTTATGATTGTCACATGGCGTCTTTTTACATCTCTTGTTGTTCCAGCAATTTCTGCTGTAATTGCATCTCTTCTTTTAACAAGCCTATTAAAAAGTGAGCTTTTCCCAACATTTGGACGACCGATTATGGCGATTTTTTTCATGAAGTAACCTTGAATTTAAGTATGAAATTATATCCAAATTATAGGCACTAAAAAATGTTTTGATAAATAGCTATATTATTTGTATAATACGTTCATGAAATACTACTCTTATGAAAATTTTAAAAACGATACAAACAGATTAATAAAACAACTAAAAAACTCAGATTTTGATGCCATTGTAGCAATTGCAAGGGGTGGATTAACTTTATCTCATGTAGTAGCTGAGGGACTAAACATACGAAATGTGCAAAGTATAAGAACAGAACTTTATGATGACACTTGCAAACGAGATACTCTAAGTATCTTTGGCGAATGTAAATTTCATAATGTTAAAAATATTTTAGTTTTAGATGATATTGCAGATAGTGGTGAGACTCTAAATGCTATTATGAAAAATTTAAAATCAAATCATCCTACAATCAACTTCATCTCAGCTACACTTTTTTATAAAAAGACCTCAATCTACAAACCAAACTTTTGGATAAATGAAGCAAATGACTGGATAGAATTTTTTTGGGAAAAAGATTTTATTCAATCATAATAATATGCAATATTATTCTTTAGTAACATAGCATCTAGTGTAGCAAAAAGAATTATTTCTTTTCCCAGTATCTACCACCCCTACTCTTAAAATCAGTATCGTAGATATAAGAACTTATATCCCTAAGCATATCTTCATCAAAACCAAGATGTGGCATAAGTCCATGTTTTTTAATAGCCTTATCTATAAGTGATGTTCTCTCATCTGGATTTACTACCCATTTAGACATATATTCAACAAAATCCTCTTTTTTAGGAAATGCATTTTTATACACCTCTTTAAATTTTACAACTGATGGGGCGGAGATTGTTTCATTTTCTTTATGACAAGTTATACAGTTACCATTAAAAAGTAGTGAACTCATATTATCACCATACAAAGAATTTATAAAAATAAAAAATAAAAATAAATACTTCATGAACATCTCTTACTTTTTAGCCTCTTTTACCATTTCATAGGCTTGATTTATTTCTTGAGTTTTAGCAGTAGCTTCTTGCATATATGATTCACTTTTACCTTGTGATTTTATAATATCTGGATGATATTGGCGAACTAATTTTCTATATGCTTTTTTTATCGTAGCCATATCATCACTTTGGCTCACACCTAAGACCTTATATGCATCTGCTATATTTGCCTTTGGTGTTATATTTTTCATCATATTTTCAAACTGCTCAAAAATTGCATGATAAGCATCTGGATCAAACTCAAAAGCATGAGCTATAGTTTGTAAGATTTCATCTTCACTTTTACTAACTTCTCCATCAATAAAAGCTAACTGGATTAAGAAACCCATAAATTGCTGTTCTTTAGCTTTGTCATGTTTTATTGCTTGAGCTAAAGTATTTGCTACATTATCTAAGTTTGTAAAATTATCTTTTTCATCTTCAAATATCTCTTTTAATATACTTTTTGTTTTCTCTGGATCTGGAAAAACAGCAGAAATATCATCAAATAATAAACCAACAAGTTGTGCTTCAAGTGCATCAACTTTACCATCTGCTTTTGCAACTTTAGCAACAAGTGCTACAAAAAGTCCTAAATCACTCTTTTGTAAAGATTCTTTAGAAACTGAAAAATTTTTAAATGCTTGTTGTGAGTACTGTGTATATCTTGAATAACTTTTAAAAACTGAATAAAAAACATATCCAACAATTGCTAATATTATTAAATTTCCCACTATTTAGTTTCCTTTTGGATTAATTGCTTAAGACTTTTTACTGTAAAAAGTTTTATACTCTCACTTTTTAATGATTTCAATTCACTTGAAAAACCTTTTTTTGAAAACAAAACATAAGCATCTGCATCTATATTTGCTTCTACGCATTTCTCTTGAAGTTTTGTTAATTCACTTTTTTTAATTTTTGCATTTGTATATTTACATGAACAAGCTATGATTTTTTTAGATCTTGTTTTTACAAGTAAATCTAGCTCAACTTTGTTATCCCAATAATTTCCAATAGAGTCTATCCTCTCATCAATATTCATTTTTAATAACTCTTCACATAATTGTTCAAAAATAAGATTTATAAACTCATCCTTGTACTTATCAAATTTTTCTTTTACCTCATCATATTCACCAGCTTTTATACCTTTAAAATATGGACTAATAAAAGCAAACCAAAAACGTAAAAATGGACTTGGAAAGTACAATTTATCTGAAATTTCAACTTCATCTTTTTCCTGTTTTACATTTGCACTAACACTAACTAACATCTCATCTTCACATAGATTTTCTATAATCCTATAACCATCAGACTTAGACAGCCTTGAACGTTTTACAGCAGCGTGAGCACGACCATCACCTACAGCAATAGCACTTAATATGGTATTTGACATATTGTCACCACCACTTAAATCTACAACTGCCTTATGAATATAACCATAATTTGCAAAGATATGCTCTTGCATAAGTTCAAATGGCTCTTTTGTGAGATCTAGTTTTCTCTCATAACCACCAAAATAGGAAAAATACTTAACAGCTACTTCCATATCTGTTACTTTATTTGTACGACAAAAGTCACGAAATTGGAAAATAAATGATGAATTGTTTAAAATAATAATAAAGCCTTTAATATAATTACCAAATTATACAATATAATTGCAACTATGGAAACAATCAAAAATTTAAATGCTGGTGTAAAGTATATGCTTATTGCATCTTTTAGCTTTGCTATCATGGGTGCTTTTGCTAAACTAGCCTCACAACACATGAGTTCTCTTGAAGTTGTGTTTTTTAGAAATGTATTTGGTGTATTCATCATAGGTATTGCAATTATAAAAAAACCTATGATTCATATTGGTGGGAAATTTTTACTACTACTTTTTCGTGGAACTATAGGTTTTGTAGCACTTTTAGCTTTTTTTTATAATATTGCACATATCTCTTTAGGTGATGCTATGACTTGGTCAAAAACATCCCCTATTTTTACTGCTATTTTTGCATTTTTATTTTTACATGAGAAGCTAAACTACAAAGCTTGGATTGCAATTTTTGTAGGTTTTATTGGCATAATTTTTATAATGCAACCTAGTGATATAGGTTTTTCAAAATATGATTTACTTGGACTTTTTTCAGGAATTGGGGCAGCCCTAGCCTACACTTCCATAAGAGAATTAAAAAAGTTTTATGATACTCGTGCAATAGTATTATCATTTATGGGTGTTGGAACTATTGGACCAATTATTTTATTTTTTATATCTAATTTTATAGAAGTTCCTGAACTAGATTTTATTCTTGGCAAGTTTATAATGCCATCTGGAATAATTTGGTTTTATGTCGTAGGAATGGGACTTTTTGCCACACTATCTCAAGTTCTCATGACAAAAGCATATGGTTTACAAAAAGCTGGAATCATTGGTGCAGTAAGCTACAGCAACATTTTATTTTCTATAATTGTAGGTGTATTACTAGGTGATAATTTACCAAATTTAGTCACTACTTTTGGGGTTATTTTGATTGTGTTTGCAGGGATAATGGTAGCTAAAGCTAAGTAAGATATAATTACATTGTCACCAGCTAAAGCTGGGACAAAATTCGTAGTAAAGGGGAACTTATGAATAAGTTTCACCTAAAACTAAACTTTATATTTTTCCGATTTAAAGTTAGTTTTAAAGTTAAAAGGCTTTGAGCCTTTTAACTGCTACGAAAATTATACAATAATTAAATAAAAAAACAAAATGATAAAATTAGGAAAAACTATGACATTACTTGCAGGACCTTGTGTTATTGAAAGTGAAGAAAATATTTTTAAAATTGCTAAAGCTTTAGAGAATTATAAAAATGATGACTCAATTGACTTCTTTTTTAAAGCTAGTTTTGACAAAGCAAACCGTACATCTTTAGAGTCTTTTCGTGGACTTGGAATTGATGAAGGTTTACGAATACTTCAAAAAGTAAAAGATGATTTTGGATATAAAATTGTTACAGATGTACATGAATCAACTCAAGTTGCACAAGTGGCGGAGGTTGTAGATATGTTGCAAATTCCAGCTTTTTTATGTCGTCAAACTGACTTACTTGTAGCATGTGCAAAAACTGACAAACTTATAAATATTAAAAAAGGGCAATTTTTAAGCGGTGACGCTATGCTTTACCCTGTTTTAAAAGTTCTTCAAACTCGTGGGTGCAATGAGGCAACTTATGAAAATTCTAAAAAGCATGGAGTATTTCTTTGTGAACGCGGTAATAGCTTTGGTTATGGAAACATGGTTGTAGATATGCGAAACCTAGTAACTATGCGTAAGTTTGCACCAGTAATTTTTGATGCAACTCATTCAGTTCAAATGCCAACAGCACAAGATGGTAAAACTGGAGGAGATAGCTCAATGGTTCCTTACCTTGCAAGTGGAGCAGCAGCTGTTGGAGTTGATGGTTTCTTCATGGAGACACACTTCGACCCAAGTATAGCTTTGAGTGATGGTCCAAATATGGTAAAATTAGACGAATTAGAAAAATTAGTAAAAAAAATTAAAAAAATACAAAACATAAAATAAAGGAAAATAGATGGAATTAATCGAAGGTAAATTAAAAGTTACAAACGGGAAAAAAATTGCAATAGTAAGTACAAGATGGAATCACTTTATAGTTGACAGACTTGTAGAGGGTGCAAAAGATGCATTTGATCGTCATGGTGGAAATGAAGCTGATATTACTCATGTACTAATCCCTGGTGCATTTGAACTTCCAATGATAGTAGATAAACTTTTAGCAAGTGGTAAATATGACGCTATTTGTGCTTTAGGTGCAGTTATCCGTGGTTCTACTCCTCATTTTGATTATGTATCTGCTGAGGCTACAAAAGGAATCGCTACTATGAGTTTAAAGTACCAAAAACCAGTAAGTTTTGGACTTCTAACTACTGACACAATTGAGCAAGCTATTGAGCGTGCTGGAACTAAAGCAGGAAACAAAGGTTTTGAAGCGATGACTGTTGTTATCGAAATGCTTGACCTTTATGAGGTAGTGTAATGGCAACTAGACATCACGCAAGAATGGCAGTAGTATCTTTACTATATGCTTATGACTTAGGAAATGGAAACATCGCAGAGCATACCGCAGAAATCTTAGAAGAGAAAAAAATTCGTAATAAACAAAAAGACTTTGCACTTGGACTCTATGAGGGTGTAATGTCAAATATAGATGCTTGTGATGAAGCTATCATTAAACATTTAAAAGATTGGGATTTTGAAAGACTTGGTTCTATTGAAAGAGCTACACTTAGACTTGCTTCTTATGAAATTTTATTTGGTGAATTAGACTCAGCTGTTGTTATAAATGAAGCAGTAGAGATTACAAAGGCTTTTGGAACAGAGCAATCACCAAAGTTTATAAATGGTGTACTTGATGC